>ERZ808240.3204-NODE-3204-length-16278-cov-4.152315_pt1 | contig 16278 bp, 15 predicted proteins | sample MGYA00521084_ERZ808240 | MGnify/ENA primary metagenome ERZ808240 (study PRJEB31516, sample SAMN03275571) | gut metagenome | biome: mammalia-associated habitat; material: feces | host: Papio cynocephalus | place: Kenya | collected 2012-08-06 ... | reverse complement strand
CCCGCAGATGATAGTTGGACATGACCGTGTAATCTCTGGTCTTTTCGATACGGAATACAGCCATCTTCGCACCTCCTTCCTGTGAAAATGAAAAGTGTTGATTTTGGGCGGTTTGTCTGCCTGTACGCCTCCGCTACCTCCCACATGGGAAAACACCCACGCCCTGTTCGGAACGCAAGCCACAGCGAATGAAAACGCAGATTTTCCACCCTAATCACAACACTTGAATTTGGGTATAGAAAAGGGGCGGCTGTCTGATAAACAGTCGCCCGAAAAGGGGATATATACAAGATATTTGCTACTCGTCCGCCTTGAAAACCGTTGATATTACTGGCTTTTTCAAAAAGTTCTGTATCACCACTCGCACCATAAAAGTACTGAAATCGGTTGATTTCAGTACTTTTTTATTCCTGTTCAGGACAGCTTCAAAAGGCATCAAAAGATGCCTTTTATTATTTTTCCAATACTTCTGAAACATTTTCTCAAGCCGCCCGCAAAAGCAAATCTCATTCCTCACTTTTCCGGAAATCACAGACCCGCTTTTCCCCGTTGCCGCGAAAAAGCCCGCGGAAACACAATGTTTCCGCGGGTTCGCTGCATATTCTTCACTTCACCGGGAGCGTTCTCCGGACCGTTTCTGCCGCAGCAGCGCGGCAATCCGCGCCGCGCTGCTCACCAGGGAAGCGCCTACGGCGATGGCGCCGGCGGAAGCCGCCGTCTTCAGTCCCTGCTGGACAAACAGCGGCATGTCCCCGTTGATCAGGGCCTCCAGAGCGTAATAAATGCCGCCGCCGGGCACCAGGGGAATAATGCCGATCGTCAGAAAGACGGTAGCCGGTGTTTTGAGTATCCGCGCAAACAGTTCCGACAGCATGGCCGCGGCAATGGTGGCCAGGAAAAACCTGGCCACGCTTCCCCGGCCATCCAGCAGAAGATAGACCAGCCAGCCCACCGCGCCGGTGAGGCTGGCGGCTAAAATAAACCGCCAGTGCCGGAGCTCAAATACAATGCAGAAGGCGCCGCAGGCCAGAAACGCCCACAGGCAGGGCAGAAAAATGTTCACGACACGCACTCCTTATCCGCTTCTCAGAGAGATGCCGCCAGGCGGACTCCCGTAATGGCCATGGCCACGCCCACAGCGATTCCCATGGCTACAATCAGCACCTCGGCCATCCGGCTCACCGCCGTCACGAAATCCCCTGCCAGAACGTCCCGCGCCACATTGGTAATCGCGACGCCGGGCACCAGCAGCATGATGGTGCCAATGATGCACATGTCCGCGTTGATCCCCCTCCGCCGGAGCAGCAGCGGCGGCAGGGCCATCAGCATCCCGGCCAGCAGATTGGTGAAAAACACATTGGCCCGCACCCGCCCCATGGCGGACAGCGTCCACTTGACGATCAGTCCGCAGGGAAACGCCGCCAGCGCGTCCAGGAGGTTTCCGCCCCAGAACAGCGTGTAAAACAGGGCCGTCAGCCCATAGGCCAGATAGCTCACCGCCAGAGGATAACGCGGCTCGCTCATCACCGCCTCCAGACGGCGGCGGTTTTCCTCCATATCCGGCGCGTCCCGGCAGATCTCCCGGCACAGGGCGTTGAGCCGGTCCAGCTTCCGGAGGTTATTGGCCGCGCCCTTGCTGCGGACGGATTTCGTATAATTCCGTTCCCCCTCCTGGATATTGACGATGATGCAGGCAGGGATGGCGAACACCTCGTTGTCCCGGCGGCCGTAGGCCTCTAAAATATACCGGATCGACTCCTCCACCCGGTAGATCTCCGCTCCGTTTTCCATCAGATCCCGGCCGATCTCACAGCAGAAATTCAGCAGGCGTTCCGTCTCTATGGAATTTTCCTCCATTGCGTCCCTCTTACCTTCCATCGTTTTCCCTGACCGCGGCAATTTCCCGGCGGATGCGTTTGCGGCCGCTGTCAAACAGCAGCTCCTGATTGTGGCGGAAATAGGCGTCGCACCCGAAATTCTCCACAAACCAGGAGGTGTCATACCCGGCGGTCAGCTCTGTAACAAACATCACAAGCTCCTGGCTGTCCCCCAGGGCCTCCTCCAGAAAGCGGAAGGCGTTGTCAAACAGGGTGCCCGCCTCGTCTCCCAGGGCCGCGCGCCGGTCCACCTGTCCCTGGAACCACTGGCGCAGGACATCCATGGCCTGTTCCTCCGGCGCTCCGGACTGCCGCAGCTGCCGCTGGCACTCCTCCAATCCGGCAATCACCCGCAGCCGGGCGTCCCGGCTGTCCCGGTCCAGCTGCCCGGCGTCCTTTTCCCGGCGCAGCGTTTCCCGCTCCTGAGCGGCCAGCGTCTCCAGCGCCGCCTCCGCGCCGGTTCCGGAGGCCCGGTCCCGGACCTGGATAAGCGCCTGATGAAGCGATTCCGTCAAGGCGTCCTGCCGCCGGGCGTTTCCGGCGGCCTCCGACAGCCGGGACAGCAGCAGTCCCAGAACCGCCAGCCGCTCGTCAAAGGGAGCCGACCGCAGCTCCAGCACCGTGGCGGCGGGCCACTTTCCCCGCAGGATGCTCTCCACATGGTACGTCCGCTGATATTTCCGGTAGAGCTCCAGATAGTTGGCAAAATCCCGGGCGATCCGGGGCGCCTGGATATACTCGCCCGCCACCTGGGCGGTTACCGGAATTTCCAGCCGTTCGTAGGCGTACAGCAGCTCGCTGAGATCCTCCCAGCCCCGGGCGGTGGCAAATTCCAGCCCGTCGGCGGTGGTCTCCATGTGATAAAAGTTTTCCTTTTTGATATCCAGATAGGAAATCACCGCTCCGTGAAGGCCTCTCTGCCGGGCATACTCCTTCCAGACGGCAAAATCCGGCTCCACGTCTATCCGCTTCACCCGGTCCAGCGTCACCACGTCAAAATCCCGGACCGAACGGTTGTATTCCGGCGGATTTCCCGCCGCGGCAATCAGCCACCCCTCCGGCAGGCGCTGGTTTCCGAAGGTCTTGCACTGGAGGAATTGAAGCATCATGGGAGCCAGCGTCTCCGAGACGCAGTTGATCTCGTCCAGAAACAGGATGCCCTCCCGCAGCCCCGTCTTTTCCATCAGCTCATAGACGGCAGCCAGAATCTCGCTCATGGTATATTCTGTCACGGAAACCTCCCGGCCCCCGTAGACGCGTTTTTCAATCAGCGGCAGGCCAATGGCGCTCTGCCGGGTATGGTGGGTGATGGTATAGGCCACCAGCCCCACGCCCATCTCCGCGGCGGCCTGCTCCATAATCTGGGTTTTTCCCACGCCGGGCGGGCCCATCACCAGCACCGGTCTCTGGCGGACAGACGGTATCCGGTAATTTCCCAGCTCATCCTTTGCCAGATAGGCCCGCAGGGTGTTTTTGATTTCCTCTTTCGCCTGTTTGATATTCATGCTTCCATCCTCGTCTGTTCTCTTTTTCCGGTTCTTACAGTTCCGGCAGCTCTTCGTGTTCCGTCTCGTCCGGTTCCCAGCCGGTCTGGCGGCCCGCCTCCTCCAGCTCCGGCTCCGTCAGGGGCAGACGGACGGCCCAGGGCGGCACCTTCACCGGAATCGCCTGCTCTTCCGGCATGATAAACGCCGTCTCATAGGGCGGGCGCTTCCCGGGGAAAATCCCCATGCCGTCCGTCAGGTACAGCAGTCCCCGGAGATGGGTGAAGGCCCCCTGCTCCATCAGCCGCGCCACATACGCAAACACCGGACGGAAATCCGTGGCGCTGCCGCCGGCCAGCCGGAAATGCTCCATATACTCCCGAAGCTCTGACAGATCCCGGATGGTCTTATCCGACCGGATCTGATTGTCGCACTGGAGAATCCGGATGTTTACCTTCCGGGTAAAGGTTTCCGTGCTCCGCAGAATGGAGTACGTAATCTCCAGAAACTTTCGCACCAGCGCCCCGGAGGTGGACATGGACGTGTCCACCGCGATGACAAAATCCTCAATCCGCTTTTCCTCCCGGGTTTCCGGCGGCTCAATCAGCGGCAGGTTGCCGTAGAGTTTCAGGCCGTAGGTGTAAAACACATAATCAAAGGCGTCTCCGTCCGCCCCCATCACCTCCCGGGGCACGGCAAACCGCCGGAGAAAGGCCCGGTAGTCCACGGAAGGCCGGTTGGCCACCCGCAGCTGCCGGTACACCGCCTCTCCTCCGGAGGCCTGTCCCGCCAGCACCGTTTCCATTCCCGTCTGGGTCCGTCCGGCGGAATCTCCCCAGGCCCGGTCCTGCCGGTCGCTGCGCTCCCGCTCCTCCCGGCTCCGGGGGCACCAGAGTCCGTGGTCGTCCGCGAAAAACTCCCTTTGAAGCCGCGCCCGCTCATATTCCTCCAGACCCTGGCGCAGCAGCGCCCGGTAGATTCCCTCCGCCGTCAGCACCGGCATCCGGCTCCGGAGAATCCCGTACCATTTTTCCCGCAGAGGCGGGGCGTTGCCCGGCCCCAGGCAGGGATACCGCAGCCCGTCCAGAATACTCTCCACGGAAATATCACAGGCCAGATCCCACAGCTCCGGATTCTTCTCCCGCTTTTTTGCCAGATGCCGCAGCATACAGTGCAGGATCACATGGAGATACGCCCGGTTCACCATGGTTTCGGACCGGAGGAACCGGTCGGAAAGATAGCTTCCGTCGTAAAACAGCCGTTCTCCGTCCGTAGCCAGAGAGGATGTGACGCCGTCTCCCGGCTGAAATGTCAGGGAACACAGTGCCGCGTCCAGATACGGCAGATTCAGATAGAGTTCATTCCGGGCGGCGTTGAGAATTTCCAGCCCGATCTGTATCAGATTTTTTTCGCTCTCCGCCATGGTTTCCCCCTCCGGTTTCGGCTTTCTTTCGGAGCTCACAGGTCAAACCGCTTCTCCCGTCCCGCCGGGAACCGCCGGTGAAGCTGTTCCAGCAGCAGGGCCTGCGCCTCCGGGAGATTCTGGCGGCGGGCCTGCTCACACCCGGCCTCCAGCACCGCTTTTTCCGGCCGGACCGCCTCCAAAAGCCAGGAGATGCCCGGCATGTCCCGTTGGTCCAGAAGCCAGGAAAGCGCCTGCCCGGCATGGTCCCGCAGATAGCCCAGATACCGGTTCTCCGCTTCCGGGTCCAGTCCCCGGGGCAGCCGGAGACGCCACCAGGCCATCCGCAGGGCGCAGCCGGGATCATGCTCCGTCCGGAGAAAGTCCGGCCACAGCGCGTCAAAATCCGCCGGGAAAAACGCCCGGTCCCGGAAGCAGCTGTGATAGGGGTATCCGGCGCCGAAGATGTTATAGAGAAAATGATGGGCCGGGCAGCTTTCCTCATAGGATTCCACATATTCCGGAAAAATCAGCCGGAGCCGGGACTGATCCGGATAAACCACGGAAATGTCCAGCTCCCGGGACAGCTCCCCGGCAAAATAGCTCAGCAGCGGAGACCGTTCCTCCGAGAGGTGCAGCCGGAAGGTATCCAGCCGGCGGCAGTTCATCAGAACGCTTCCGCCCCAGCGCCTGGCCCGGTCAAAAACCTCCAGCGTTTTCAATCCGGCGCAGTTGTAGAGGGCATAGTCCCCCACGGACTCCACGGTTTCCGGAACAATCAGCTCCGTCATTCCGGTATTGTCCGGTTCTCCGGAAACAGGCCCGCAGGTAATCCGGAACCGCTCCCCCTCCGCCGGGGCCGGGCGGCCCGGGGCGAAGGCATGATCTCCTATGCCGGTGACGGGTTGTCCCGCAATGGTCTGCGGCAGCACCGCCCGGCTGTCCCAGGTCTCCGCCTGAAGCAGCGTCACGCCGCCTCCCTCTTCCCTCCGGCAGGTCAAAAGCCAGTTTCCGCTTCCCGGGATGGTTTTCATGGGCGTTCTCCCTCTCGTTTCAAATCGGCCGTCTCTTCCGAAAGACGCCGGCAGGGCCTATTCTACCATACAGTCCGGTTTTTTCAATGGGTTTGGCCGGAAAACCACCCTCATTCTCAAACGCGGAGAACAATCCGTTTTTTTGAAATGGTGCTTGACAAACCGTTTATACTGTGTATACTGTATATGTACAGTACGAACGGAGGGCCGTCCATGGAACTCATTATCCGAAACACATCCGACCAACCGATTTACCAGCAGATTTCCGCCCAACTCAAGGCCCAGATCGTCTCCGGAATGTTAAAGCCCGGAGAGCTTCTGCCTTCCATCCGGGCGTTGGCCAAGGACCTGAAGGTGTCGGTCATCACCACCAAGCGGGCCTATGACGAGCTGGAATCGGAGGGTTATCTGACCACCGTGGCCGGAAAGGGCTGCTTTGTGGCGGAGCAGAATCTGGAGCTGATCCGGGAGCGGCAGCTGCGGGAGATGGAGGCGCATTTATCAGACGCCGTTCAGTTGGCCCGCTCCTGCGGTCTCAGCCGGGCGGATCTGCTGGAAACGCTCCGCATTTTGTTGGAGGAGGAATCACTGTCATGAACGCGATAGAACTGTCTCATGTTTATAAAAGCTTTCGTGCCTTTGCCATTCAGGATTTGACCCTGACGGTGCCCAGCGGGGCCATCTGCGGGTTGGTGGGGGAAAACGGCGCCGGAAAGTCCACCGCCATCCGCCTGCTGATGGGCGCTCTGCGGCCGGACAGCGGAACAATCCGGGTGTTGGGCATCGACGCCGCCTCCCCCGAATTCCGGGAGGCTAAGGAGGACATCGGCATTGTGCTGGACGCCGCCTGTTTCCCGGAGCCCCTGAACGCGGGGCAGGTGGGAACGCTTATGGCCCGAACCTACCGCCGGTGGGAGCCGGAGGTCTACCGCGGCTATCTGGACCGCTTCGGCCTCCCCGGCAAAACGGCCTTCAAGGACCTCTCCCGCGGGATGAAGATGAAGCTGGCCATTGCCGTGGCCCTGAGCCATCATCCCAGACTGCTGGTGCTGGACGAGGCCACCTCCGGCCTGGACCCCATCGTCCGGGACGAGGTCCTGGGCATTTTCAACGACTTTACCCGGGACGAGGAGCACTCCATCCTCATCGCCTCCCACATTCTCAGCGATCTGGAGAAGCTGTGCGACTACATCGCTTTTCTCCATCAGGGGCGGCTGCTGTTCTGCGATGAAAAGGACCGGCTGCTGGAGGAATACGGCCTGTTTGTGGGCACCTCGGAGGACGCGGACAGCCTGCGGCCCGAGGCTGTGGTCAGCCGGGAGCACAGCAGCTACGGCGGCGTCCGGGCTCTGGTGCGCCGGGCTCTGGCCCCATCCGGCTATCATCTGGAAAAGCCCACTGTGGAGGACGTCATCCTCTTTCTGGTGAAAGGAGAGCAGCAGAAATGAAAGCGCTGTTATGGAAAGACCGCTGTGTTTTCGGAAAGCAATTCTACATCATCGCCCTGCTCATTGTCTGCTGGGGCATCATCCCAAGCAGTTTTCTCAACGGCTTCAGCATTCTCTACGGCGCCCTTCTCCCCTGCTCCGCCATGGCCTACGATGAGCGGAGCCACTGGGAGCAGCTGGCGCGGATGCTGCCCTATCGGGACCGGGACGTGGTTCTCAGCAAATACGTCCTGGGGTGGTCCATCACACTGGCGTCCGCCGCGTTCGTCCTCGCGGCCCAGGGACTTCTGCACGCCGCCTGGGGCGCTGTCTTCCGCAGCGCCCCCCAGCCCGGCCTGATTCTGACGGCGCTGTGCGCGGGAATCCTGATTCTGGATCTCAACATTCCCCTGATGCTTCGTTTCGGCGTGGAAAGCGGACGGCTGGCCTCTTTTCTGACCATTTTCCTCACCTGCGCCGTGGCCGGCGGGCTGGGCGGGCTGTCCTCCGCGGAGGAGATGAATTTTTCCAGCCCAGGGATTCTGGCCCCGGCCGCGATTCTGGCCATTGCGGGGACGGCGGTCTCCCTCCCGCTTTCTCTCCGGTTCTACAGACGGAGAGCGCGGTAGGCTTTTTTCCCGGAATTTACAAAGGCGCGGCAGTCTTGAAGACCGCCGCGCCTTTTCCGCAGCAAATGTGGATGCCGCCCGGCCTTCCGGAAATCTCCGCTCCGGCGTTCAGCCCCAGAGCGCGGACAGGGCGGGAATGACCTGCTTTTTCCGGGACATCACCTTGGGCAGGAACACCGATTGGTGCACCGGCTTGCAGTTGAACGCCTGCTGGACGGTCTGCTCGTCGCCCAGGTACAAAAGGCGGGTTCCCTCCTGCAGAACGTCCGTCAGCATCAGCAGAATCATATCGTAGTGCTTGGCGTCCTTCAGCTCCTGCATGGCCTTCAGGAACTCCTCCTGACGGTTCAGCAGATTCTGGGAGTCCACGCAGGTAATCTGCGACACCGCCAGGTCGTGGCCGGCGATATGGAACTCCTTGAAGTCGGTCTTCAGCAGCTCATCCGCCGAACGGTTTTCATTGGAGGACGCGGAGAATACCAGCTTTCCCAGATCCTCCAGAGACACGTTGGAAATCCGGGCCATCCGCTGGGCCAGATCCCGGTCCAGCTGCGTACAGGTGGGGGATTTGAACATCACCGTGTCTGAGATAATGGCGGCGGCCATCATTCCCGCCATTTTCTCAGAGGGCATCAGACCGTGATCCTGATACATCTCCGCCACAATGCTGGTAGCGCTGCCCACCGGCTCGTTCCGGACATACACCGGATTGCCGGTCTCAATATCCGCCAGACGGTGATGGTCGATAATCCCCAGAATCTCAGCCTGATCCAGTCCCCGGACAGACTGGGCCTTCTCGTTGTGGTCCACCAGAACCACCCGCTTGCGGCGGGGGCGCAGCAGATGGAACCGGGACAGCGTTCCCACCACTTTCTCGTTCTCATCCAGAACGGGATAGCAGCGGAACCGGCTTTGCAGCACTACCTCCCGGACGTCGTCAATGTAATCGTCCAAATGGAAGGATACCAGCTCCTCCCGCTTGCAAATCCGGGAAACGGGCAGGGAGTGGCAGATCAGGTGCACCGTGCGGTAAGCGTCATAGGGCGTGGAGATCAGGCACGCCTCGGTGGGCATATTCCGCAGCTCCTCGCTGATTTCCGCCTGGCAGATGATGATGCACCGGACGCCCAGCTCCATGGCATACTTCACCATGTCCGGCTGGTTTCCGCAGATGACAATGCTGTCCTTGCTGGAAAAAAGCAGATTTTTCCGGGAGGTGGGCAGCGCGATGGTCACGTCTCCGGAGATGCTGTCCACCGTCTGTCCGGCCTCGTTGAGCAGTTTTCCCTCGATGACAGACAGCAGGTTGTACAGCGGCACCTCGTTGACGTGGGGGTTCCGGACAGAGGACATATCATAGGAAGCAATGTCTCCAGCGGACAGCATTCCGTACAGGGACCCATCCTCGTCCACCACCGGGATCGCGGAAATTTTGCTGCTCTGCATCAGCCCCCATGCCCGGCTGATGGTGACGCCGGTATTCAAAACAGGCGGCGTATCGTACTTCAGATCCCGGACCTGTGTAAACACATTGTCCAGAAGCTGCGGCGCCTGGAAGTGAAACCGGTCCAGAATGGCCTGGGTCTCATCGTTCACCCGGCCCAGACAGGCAGCAGTATACTCCCGGTTGCCCAGGCTGTTCTGCAGGGCCGCGTACGCCATGGCGGATACAATGGAATCCGTGTCCGGGTTTCTGTGGCCTGTTACATAGATGGTATCCATGAAATGTATTCTCTCCTTTGTTTTCCGTGCGGGACTTCACCAGCTTATGAAAAAGCCGGCCTGCATGTTCTTCTCTGTCATCATACAGATCAAAAAGGCTGGTGTCAAATGGTTCTTTGCACGTTTTTCCGCACTTTTCGTTACTTTTTCAAGGAAATGCGCCGCGGAACAACCAGGGATGGTGCTCCGCGGCGCCGTTAAACGTTTACAAAACAAGAAGCTCTTTCGGCGCCTTCGTAATGTCCCGGCAGCCGTCTTCCTTCAGGATCAGGACGTCCTCAATCCGGACGCCCAGCTTTCCCGGCAGATAGATTCCCGGCTCCGCGGAAATCACCGCTCCGGCAGGCAGGGGGGCGTCGTTCAGCGGGGAGGCATTGGGGCTCTCATGGATCTCCACGCCCACGCCGTGGCCGAAGCTGTGGCCGAAGAAGCTGCCGTAGCCCGCCGCGGCAATGACGGCCCGGGCGGCGCCGTCCACGGTTTTTCCGGAAGCGCCGGCCCGGGCGGCGGCAATTCCTGCCGCCTGGGCGGAAAGCACCGTCTCGTAGACCTTCCGCATCTCATCGGTTACAAAGCCCACCGCCACCGTGCGGGTCATGTCGGAGCAGTAGCCATGATAAATGCAGCCGAAATCCATGGTGACAAACTCCCCCCGCTGGACGGTCTTTTCCGACGGGACGCCGTGGGGAAGGCTGCCGTTGGGCCCGGAAACCACGATGGGATCGAAGGACATATTCTCCGCCCCGTAGTGCAGCATCAGGTATTGCAGCCGGGCGGCGATCTCCTTTTCCGTAACACCGGGGCGGATTTCGTTCAGAATCTCCTCCAGCGCCTTTTCCGCGATGCGCTGAGCGGCAATCATGATTTCCTGCTCCTGCGGGTCTTTTACCCGGCGGAGCTCCAGCAGCAGCTCTGTGGCCGGAACCAGCTCACAAGGCAGGGCCTTCCGGTACGCCTCATAGTCCCGGACGGTCATATAGGCGTCCTCGCAGCCCATGCGGCGGATGTTCTGGCTTTCCACGGCCTCCCGCAGCAGCGCGCCGTATCCCCGGCCCGCCCGGACCTCCGCGATTTCAGCGTCCCGGACAACGCGGGCGGCGGCCTCCGTATAGCGGGAGTCCGTGAAATAATACGCCTTCCGCCGCGTGACCAGCGCCACGCCGTCCGTTCCGGCGGAATGGAAGCCGGAGGCGTAAAAGCGGTTGGCCTCGCAGGTCAGCAGCATGGCGTCTATGCCGAAGGCGTCCAGCTTCTCCGCAATCTGACGAAAATGATTCATGTGATTCTCCTTTGCTCTGCTCCCTGAATTCCGCGCCGGCGGCCGCGTTTGTCCGCCCGGTCAGTCCTTTTTGGTTTCAGCCAGTTCCACGGCGGCCTTCACAAATCCGTAAAACTCAGGATGCGGACGGTCGGGACGGCTCTTGAACTCCGGATGGAACTGGACGCCCACGAACCAAGGGTGATCCGGCAGCTCCACAATTTCCACCAGCCGGCCGTCCGGGGACTTGCCCGCCAGAACCATTCCCTTCTCTTGGAACATCTGACGGTAATCGTTGTTGAACTCATAGCGGTGGCGGTGGCGCTCGGAGATTTCCTCCCGCCCGTAAAGCGCGCGGCTGTGGGTGCCCTCGGTCAGAACGCAGGGATATTTGCCCAGGCGCATCGTGCCGCCCTTGGCGGTCACGTTCACCTGGTCCGGCATCAGGGCGATTACCGGATGCGTGGTGGCCTCAGAGAATTCGGCGGAATTGGCGTCCTTCAGCCCCGCCACGTGGCGGGCAAACTCCACCACCGCCATCTGCATTCCCAGGCAGATGCCGAAGAAGGGCACCTGATGCTCCCGGGCATAGCGGACGGCGGTAATCATGCCTTCAATTCCCCGGTCTCCGAAGCCGCCGGGAACCAGCACGCCGGTGACGTCTCCCAGAAGCTCCGCGGCGTTGCCCTCCGTCACTTCCTCGGAGTCCACCCACTTGATTTCCACCACTGCGTCATTGGCGGTGGCGGCATGGTTCAGCGACTCCACTACGGAGAGATAGGCGTCATGAAGCTGTGTGTACTTGCCCACCAGCGCAATGCGGACATGCTTATGGGCGCCCTTTTCCCGCTTCACCATGGCGGTCCACTCCCGCAGGTCCGGCTGGTGGGTAATCAGGCCCAGCTTCCGGCAAACCACCTCGTCCAGCCCCTCCCGGGCCATCAGCAGCGGCACCTCGTAAAGCGTCTCTGCCGTGGCGTTCTGGATGACGCAGTCCGGCTCCACATTGCAGAACAGGGCAATCTTCCGGCGGATGTCCTCGGTGATGGGCGTGTCGCACCGGCAGACCAGAATATCGGGCTGGATTCCCAGGCTCAGCAGCTCCTTGACCGAGTGCTGGGTGGGCTTGGACTTCAGCTCCCCGCTGCCGGGAATCTGGACAATCAGCGGCACATGGATGAACAGCACGTCTCCCTGAGGCCGCTCGGACGCCACCTGCCGGATCGCCTCCAGAAAGGGCTGGCTCTCGATATCGCCCACCGTGCCGCCGATCTCCGTGATGACCACGTCCACATCCTCGGAGGCCATGGCGTAGATCCGTTCTTTGATCTCGTTGGTGATATGGGGGATAATCTGAACGGTGGCTCCCAGGTAATCTCCCTGACGCTCCCGGTTCAGCACCGCCCAGTAGATCTTTCCGGAGGACACGGAGCTGTTGCCGCTGAGGTCCTCGTCCACAAACCGCTCATAGTGTCCCAGATCCAGATCCGTCTCCGCGCCGTCGTCCGTGACGAAGACCTCGCCGTGCTGGTAGGGGCTCATGGTGCCGGGGTCCACATTGATATAGGGATCGAATTTCTGGTTCCGCACCCGAAGCCCCCGCTGCTTGAGCAGGCGGCCCAGTGACGCGGCGCAGATGCCCTTGCCAAGGCCGGAAACCACGCCGCCGGTAACAAATACAAATTTGGTAGACATGCCTCTCACCTTACCTTTTCACACATATTCTCTGGCTTTCCATAAAGGACGCGGACCGCGGACGCCGCCCGCGGCCAAAAAGAAAACACCCCGGATTTTGCGGCTAAAAGTCCCTTCGCTTTTTCAGGGCTTTCAGCTGCGATCCGCGGTGCCGCTCTCCTCGTTCAGTTTTGGGCTTTCTCTGCGGCGCGAGCCGCAGACCGCCGTCTGAAGCGTCAAAAAATACTCTCACACTATAGCACCGCCCCTCCGGAAAGTCAATGCAAAATAAGGCCGAAACAACGGTGCAAAATCGGTCGGTTTGTATGAAGAACGTCAGCGTCCGGGCGGACAAACCATGCCGCCGGCCGGAGGCACGGCCGCGAACGCCTTCGCCTGCCGCACAAACAGCTTCACTGCCGGGCGCTCCTGATACCGGTTGTATACCAGATAAACCCTGCGGGCCGGCGGCGGATTCTCAACCGTCCGGGCCTCAAAGCCCCGCCGGCACAGCTCCGCCGCCGACGCCGCCGGAACGATCATCCAGTCGGCGGGGTGGTCAAAATAAAGCTCCGCCGCGGAGGTGGTATTGACCCGCACCTTTGCGGAATACAGCGGCCAGTGCTCGTCGAACCAGTCCTGAAAGCCGGCGTCAAACGCCTGAAAAATGCCATGCTCCGCCGGAAGCGCTTCCAGCGGAATCGCTCTGTCCGGCGGAAAGCCGCTGCCGCTCCGCAGAACAGCCCGGTACTCCTCCTCGTACAAAAACTCCGACTCCAGATTCCCGGAGGCGGCAGGCGCCTGCGTAATACCGGCGTCAATTCGCCGGTCCTCCAGCAGCGGGAGAATTTCGCTGGTGTGATGGTCCTCCACCGTGAGGCAGATCTCCGGATGGTTCTCCCGCAAATACGCCAGCATCCGGGGGAGGATGTTTCTGTGGGCGCTGCGGATACAGGCGACGGTCAGATAGGTCCGGCTGGCCCCCTCCCGCAGTTCCATCGCCTGATCGTACAGCATCAGCATCCGCTCCGCGATCTCCGCGAAGGATTTGCCGGCAGGCGTGATTCTCACCCGGGCCTGTCCCTTTCCGCGGTCAAACAGCGTGACGCCCAGCTCCTTTTCCAGCAGGGCGATCCGCTTTCCGACGGCGGGCTGGGACATATAGTGGCTGCCGGCCGCTCCGGTGATGCTGCCGGCCTTCCATACTTCCAGAAAAATCCGCAGGCTGTCCATGTCCATCCGGCGTTCCTCCCGTTTGAATCAATTCTTTTCTTTTATTATATAGTTAAAATAAAAATTTTACAATCATTTCAAACCGCGGTATGATAACCACATCCAAATTACTTAAAGGAGGAACCAGCATGGCTTTTTCTATCGACAGAATTTATGAGGCGCGGGAGCGGATCTCCCCCTATATTGTCCGGACGCCGCTGCTCCGGCTCAGCAGTCTGGATGCCTTCCTGGGCTGTCAGGTGTATGTAAAGGCGGAGTGTATGCAGACCACCGGAGCCTTCAAGCTGCGGGGCGCCCTGAATAAAATCCGTACGCTGACGCCGCAGCAGCTGAACTGCGGCATCGTAACCGCTTCCTCCGGCAATCACGGCAGGGCCGTGGCCTATACGGCGAAGATGCTGGGCGTCAGCGCCACCGTGGTGATGCCCAATACGGCGCCGCCGGTCAAGGTCAACGCTATCCGGAATCTGGGGGCGGAGGTTGTCCAGTGCGACGCGGCAGACCGTTTCCGCATCGCAGATGAAATCTGCGCCCGGAAGGGCGCCGCCATGGTGCCGCCGTTCAATGATGAAGCCGTCATGGCAGGGCAGGGCACCGCGGGACTGGAGATTCTGGAACAGTGTCCGGAGGTTGACAAGGTGGTTGTCCCCGTCAGCGGCGGCGGCCTGATCAGCGGCGTATCCACGGCCGTCAAGACCCTCCGTCCCCACGCGAAGGTTTACGGCGCGGAGCCCACCGCCCTCCCCCGGTACTCCGAAAGCCTGAAGGCGGGAAAGCCCGTGCAGGTGGAGCAGAAACGGTCTGTTGCCGACGCGCTGGCCTGCTCCCTTCCGGGGGATCTCTGCTTCCCTGTTGTCGCCGCCAATACGGACGGCGTGTGCGCGGTGGAGGACTCCTACACGCTGAAGGGAATGAAACTGCTGCTGATGGAGGGAAAGCTGCTGTGCGAGCCGTCTTCCGCCATTGGAATCGGCGCGGTTCTGCAGGGACTCCTGCCTGTTGAAAAGGAGGAGAAGGTCTGCTTCCTGATCTCCGGCGGCAATGTTGGTTTTGAGCAGCTGAAAATCCTGGAGGATGTTGTCCTTCCGGCGGCTCTTTGAGCAGATTTCGCTTCCTGACCCCTCTGTCCCGGAAACGCGGCGAAAATTTCTGTGCAAAATGACGATTGACTTTATCGGTTTAAAGCTATATATTTCAAAAGTAATCTCTCAAGGAGATGGGGAAGCGTCTCCCGCGGCCCGCACCGGCTGCCGCCCGCGGCACTTCTTCTCCCCGGTTTGCTCTTCGCAGGCCGGTTTTACCGCGGAGCGCGGTTTCGCTCCGGCGGGCGGGTATGGATGAAATCCGTCTCCGGCGGAGAAGGCCTTTGTCCGGCGGGATCACCTCCTGTCAGGCAGGCTCCGCCAGCCGCGGTAATTTTGGAAAGTACAGGCTTATGCCATCAAAGGAGATCGAACATGATGAAAAAGAAGATTCTTGCACTGGCCCTGGCTTCCGCCATGGCCCTGAGCCTGGCCGCCTGCGGCAGCAGCGCCAGCAGCTCCTCCGGCTCCGCTTCCGGCTCTTCCTCCGCCGCCGGTTCCGCTTCCGGCGAGAAGTACACCATCGGTATCTGCCAGCTGGTGCAGCATCCCGCTCTGGACGCCGCCACCAAGGGCTTCCGGGACGCTGTGGATGAGGCGCTGCCCGGCCAGGTCAGCTGGGACGAGCAGAATGCCGCCGGTGAATCCGCCAACTGCACCACGATTGTCAACGGCTTTGTGTCCGAGGGTGTGGACCTGATCATGGCCAACGCCACCGCCGCCCTTCAGGCAGCCGCCAACGCCACCTCCGACATTCCCGTGCTGGGCACCTCCGTCACGGAATACGGCGTGGCTCTGGGCATCGACAACTTCAGCGGCACCGTGGGCACCAACGTCTCCGGCACCTCCGATCTGGCTCCTCTGGACCAGCAGGCCGACATGGTAAAGGAGCTGTTCCCCGACGCAAAGAACGTGGGCATTCTGTACTGCTCCGCCGAGCCCAACTCCGTCTATCAGGCCAACACGGTGCAGTCCGCTCTGGAAGCGCTGGGCTACGCGGTGAAGATCTACACCTTCGCTGACTCCAACGACGTGGCGGCTGTTACCCAGACCGCCTGCGACGAGAGCGACGTCCTGTACATCCCCACGGACAACACCGCCGCCAACGCCGCCGAGACCATCAACAACGTGGCGCAGCCCGCCGGTGTGCCCATTGTCGCCGGCGAGGAGGGCATCTGCAAGGGCTGCGGCGTGGCAACGCTGTCCATTGACTACTATGAGCTGGGCCGCACCACCGGTCAGATGGCTGTGAAGATCCTGACCGGCGAGAGCAAGGTTGAGGAAATGCCCATTGAGTATTATCCCAATCCCGTGAAGGAATACTATCCTGACCGCGCCAGCGCTCTGGGCATCACCATTCCCGATGGCTATACCGCCATTGAAGGCTGAGCCGGCTGCGGCTGAATCATGAACCGTTCCGTAGGACGCCGGAGTTCCGGCGTCCTATCGGCGGTTT
>ERZ808240.3203-NODE-3203-length-16278-cov-10.344141_pt1 | contig 16278 bp, 14 predicted proteins | sample MGYA00521084_ERZ808240 | MGnify/ENA primary metagenome ERZ808240 (study PRJEB31516, sample SAMN03275571) | gut metagenome | biome: mammalia-associated habitat; material: feces | host: Papio cynocephalus | place: Kenya | collected 2012-08-06 ... | reverse complement strand
CCTTTCCGGTTTCCGGCCAGTGGTCGAACCATTCGAGCAGACGGTCCACGTTCGCGTCGTCCCAGCCGGTCATGCGCGGCCCGCCGAGCGCGCGGTTGTAGGGCTGGTCGAACACGACGACGTGCTGGCCAGCCTCGCGCAGCACGCGGACGTTGGCGGGCGAGTCGTCGATGTGCACGGTCGCTTGGATGCTGTCCTTCAGGCCCGCGAAGCACAGGCTCATGTAGGGGATGCGCTGCTCGTCGAGCCATCGGGCCGTGTCGGACACGACCATGCGGTGCTGGCCGGATACGAACAGGCGGTGCGTGACGATGCGGATGTACACGTGCTCGCCGGCCAGGCGGTCGAGCGCGCGGGCGACGCCGGGGATCGGTCTCATCGTGGCGTACAGATGGTCGGCCTCGGCGGCCCTGTGCGCGGCGAGGTAGTCCTCCCTGCCGGAGAACGGCCATCCCCCGGCGGAGGTCAGGTCGTATTCGCTGCGGGACGGGACCGTGTCCGGATCCATGCGTCCGTGCGCGACGAGCCAGTCGCGCAATGCGCCGGAATAGTCCGCGCACACGCCGTCGAGGTCGAGGTCGAGCACGCGGTACCCGTTCACGCCGACCCTCTGGTTCTCGTATTCCTCGGGAATCATAATCAACCCGAACCTTTCATCACATGTTCATTGGATATTTGCATGCCTCTTATCTGTTCCGGATAGGTCCGTAGCCGGTGACGTAGGCGCGGATGGCGAACCGGGTCCCATTGTCGTCCAGATCTTCCATTTCGTTGTTCACGCGCATCGAGTCGAGGATGAAATGCAGGTACTGCGCGTAATGCCTAGGGCAGAAATACAGCTTGCGATAGTTGTCCTGCTTTCCGAGAGAATTGGCGTACATGACGAAGTATTTCGCAGTTTGATCGCACTCCTCGTACAGGCTGTCGCAACTTTCATCGCCTCCGCCGCGGTCGTCCTCGTCGCCGAATGGAATGAATCCGTCGAAGATGTCGTCGTACACGTTGAAGTCCAACGCTTCGATGGATTCCGATGTGATTCCGATTCCCGTGGCGGTCGCGGTCGTTGCCTCCGAGCGCGGCTTCGTCAATACTGTCATTACAGTGTCTCCTTTCCCCGGGCGTTCCTGTACGCGTCGGGATGCTGTCTGAGGTTGATGTTGTTCTTGATGACGTACGCGAGTTCCGCCTCGCATTCGTCGATTTCACGTTGGATAAGCCGCTCGTCGGTCGACTCGTCGAAGCATTCCGGATGGTTGCGTTGTTGGATGCGCAGGCTTTCCCCATCCACAACGTACAGATCGATGCCCATTCCCGACTTCCAGAATCTGTAGAGCAGCAGGCTCCGCAACGGCAGCGGCATTACCAGTCCGGAGGTCCGGTCCCACAGGGCGAGTAGATACGGGTCGCGCCGCGGCGTATCCGCGGTTCCGGTACTTCCGGGCCTTGCTATGGGCGCGTCGGGCTCGGTGAGCAGTCCGTCACGATCTGCCTCGTCGTACCGCATCACGCCATAGTAGGAGCTTCGGTCGGTCTCGTCGACGACGATCTTGCCATCCGCATCCTGCCGGTACGACATGAACAGTTCCGCGGTGGTATTGCAGTTGATGGGGCATTTGCGCCCCATCACCGCTATGCTGAAGGAACCGGCCCTGCGGCCGTCGTCCATCCTACGTTCATGTCCGTCGATGGGCTTTTCGTACATCGCCAGTTTATCCGGAACACGACGTTTCCAATGCTTGTCAGGAGCTCGTAGATCAACAATGCCGATGACGCATAGATCGGCGCCAAGCCGGCCGATCGCGTCCACGGCCTTCTGCACGTGTGCCGCCGCGTCTTGGGACGCGGTGTCTTCGATGCTGATCGCGCCGTCGCCGAAACTGTCGGCATTCAAAACATCTATTTGCATTATTTCCTTTCTGTACGGGATCGTTTCCCACTCACTATCCATTAACCGGACAAAACTCGCGTCTTGTTGAATGAGAGACGTGGCCGGGTTCCCATTGGGAATGGATCTATACCTTTGTTTGCCTTCGAGGTATCGCTGACCACCGCTCATCCCATTCAATAGTGAGAGTTCTGGCGATCAGGATGACTGTCGATTAAGTCTGATGAACGACTTTTAGCCTTCTTTCTTCTTTCCCTCTTTTCCTTGACTGAACAAAGAGCAGAGGCACTCATCCATGCTGTTTTTATTGGATCCACAAATAGATCGTGTTTTATGGAGCATGTTTTTGGACAGTGGTGGAATTCGCAAACGATGCCGAAAAGGACGATGCACGACGCGTTTCATGTGCTCGACGGGCAGGGGCGTCGGGAAAACGAATGCCATACCAGACGGGTGTTCGGCTAGTTCAGGAAACGACGCGCCACCCATACAATGACGGTCAGGATGGCGCCGTAGCAAATGCACGGGATTCCGTTCATGGTGTTTCCCAGAAGACATGCGATGCCGCCCGCGGTGATGAGCCCGAAGCCAATGGTCAGGGCGATCACTCCGAGTGTGAAGCCCGGATGCATGATGGCCTTGGTCAGTATGTAAACGACGATGAATCCGATGATGAACGCTTGCATTTTACTCCTTTTTTGTTTTTCTAGCGGTTGTCATGCGTCCCAAAGGCAGGAGACGCTTACACTTCATGCTTGGAATCGTTGTTTCACCTATGCATAACCGGACAAAACAAAACGAGATATGCATATGCGAACTGCAGATTGGCGATAAGTCGCTACGTATGTTTTCCCGGAGACCGAAAAAATAAGAGAATTTTTGTATATGCTAGCGGCACATTGCGTAATCGTGGTTTCCATACACTAATGGCATGATCCAAATGATACTCGAGAAACTGAGGCCAAGGCGCGTTATCGGATGCAGTGGCAAAATCTTGTATTTTGCAAGTCAGGCTGAAGACAGTAGTCATCTGATAATGCCAGGCAGATTTATTGTCGATGTCGAATCGGAACAGGCCAAAGATGACGATGTCATTTTGTTGGACTTCTTCGTCCTGACCGTCGAATCCAAGGAATGGCTGCGTAATTATCCCAAGAAAATACCCACAGCCATTCCTTATTGCAGCAATACAATGATCGAATTAGTTTCGTAGCTCGCTCAGGGGCGTTCCATCTAGTGTTTTCCAAACATTCCACCCCTTGCAATATCCACCGATAACGAAGCTTCCAGCGGATGTTGGCGACGAAAATTCGACCTCTCTAAGAAGAAGGCCGTTGCCAACGACATTGGCATCATGGCGAAGACGCAATACATCATCCGAACATCCGCTGCCGGCTGATTGAGCCTCTGTTTCTGCGATAGTGCTTCCTTTCTGAAGGTGGAAACATCCGTTTTTCACAAGTGCAATGCATCGAATTTGGCGATTGTTCTCACGTTGTATGCGTCGCGTCAGCACATAAGTGCCATCTGGGATTCCAGGGGATGACGTGATGGTTTTTGCGCTCAATGGCGAGTCATCTCCTCTTACCATGCTCTGTTTGTCTTTCCGTTGATGGGCCGATTGAGCCTGATGAGCCGCGGATAATGGTTTCCCCGGAAGCGGTTTATAGTCTGCCGACATGAGGGATGAAAGTTCCGATTTTTCGGTTTCATCCATCTGTTCCTTGGCGTATTCCGCGATAATCTTGCACAGTTCTGCCCTCATATGCGGAGCGGTTCCGGGAAGAGAATTCGGTTCCGCAAAGGCTGGAATCCTAGGATCTGGAAGGTCATCGACATTGTCTATGCCCATTGCGGAATACGATTTTTTGATGAATTCGGCATTGGCGCGGACGATTGGCATGGGATTGATCGTGGCCCATCTGGTTGGCGGCATTACATCGTCATATGCTTTTTTGATGCTCTGGCGCCTATTCCATTCATTGCGTTTTTGGGCGTCTTGCTTCGCAAGAACGTATTCACGTTCTATGCGATCGCATTCAGCTTTCCAATTTTTCTTTGCCTCGATATAGCGATTTTGTTTGGCTGAATTTTCATTTTTGACATGTTCCGCCTGCTGCTCAATCTCCTTGATTTGAGCCGTTTTATTATTCCACTCTTCCATTTGTTTATCGAATTGTTCGTCACATTGACGTTGAATTCTTTTTTTAATATCCGGATGACGCGCAGTGGATAGCATGCCAAGTAAGGCATCAAATAAAAGCCAGGCAACAATACATGTCAATAAACTACATAGTAGGGAAGCGATCAAAGAAATGCCGCTTAGAATGGGAGAAAAGGCAATTAGAGAAATATTTTCAAAAATATGGAATTTTAAGAAATTAAAGAATTTATAGCCTGCGACAGCACAAATGATGAGCGATAGCAGGAGTGCAAGAAGCGTATTCCTTACATCCCATGGATATGTTTCTGGGGCGCGTTTTGGCGTCTGGGGAACATCTGGAACGTTCGGAACTTCATCGAGCGTCTCCATTGTAGGCTCGACAGGAAAAGATTCTTTTGACGGTTTTGAAATTCCCAGATCGGCAAGATGTTTCTTGTAACGATCTTGGAGGTCTTTCTCGCGAGCTTTTTCCATTCTCCTTGTGTAATTCAAGGAACGTTCAATGGTGTCTTGAGCGACCCTTTCCCACGCGTGGTAGTACATGCCGGGACCTGTGCCGTCGAGCCACTGTCTGCGCTGTCCAAGACGAATTTCGAAAGTTCTTTGATCGACATGGTCAATCAACTCATTGATGGCGCCAATTTCTTTTTCCTTGAGACGATTGGATTCGTTGGAGATCCGGGTAAGATTTTTCAGGGCTTCGTTCTGCAAGTATGATTGTCTGGCCACTTCCTTGGTATCAGAAGCGATTGCGCTAGCACTTATACCGATCTCTTTGAGTTTCATCGTCTGTTGTTTGGCTTGCGCATTCGCCTCTTCTTGCAGTGAAAGACTTTCGGACTGCATTTGCGCAGCAATCTCGGCGAGCTGGACCTGTTTTCTCTGGTACCGGGCCTGGCCTGCGACCATTGCGGTCTGTACCCATGTTGCGGTGGTGTTGCTCCGCATTGAGTTTTTCATGCTGCGAGTCATGTCGTACATTGTTTCACTCATGACATCCCTCTTTTTCTCTTGTATATGCGCGCTTTGATTATGCATCATAGCTAAGCCGCTTTTCAAAATACGTATAAACCAATCAATTTCAGGGACGAAGATCCGAACATAACATTCAGCTCGATTCATTTTGCAAGGGTCACCTACCACGATGGAGTTTTGTCCGGTATTAGTTCAGTGGAAATGAAAACCCGAAAATAGCAAAGGAGATTTTGAAAATGACCAACAACAATAACAATGGCATGCAGGACCGTGAAATCGGCGGTATCGAGTACGCCATCGTCCGAAACGCGGACGGTGCAATGCTCGAGGATCGTGAGGGCGATGGGACTGACGTGCTGTGGACGACCGACGGGGATAATGCCATCTGGTACGACACCGAGGACATGGCATTGGCCGGCGCGAACACGAACGGCTTGACTAACGATGATGGAGGCAACAGGCTCATCGACGGATACCATCTGATTTCCAGGCCATGGTATTACGACGACGACCTCGTCGATGACGCCACAGAGGAATGAGACAGGAAAATTAGGAACCATATAAAGAAAGGCTTACAAAATGAATAGTTTGCATGAGGTTTTCTCCAGCGTGCTTGATGAATACAACAACTGCAAAGCCGACGGATTCAAAGGCAATCCATTGGTAAGAAAAATCACCAATGAGTACAAGGACGCGTTGTCATCCTTCATCCATGATCCATGGAAAAACGTTGACGCATCGGCCGGCAAAGGCAATTTCGCCGATGTTCCATGGTTCCTTGTGTCTGATAAGAGAATCACAAAAACCGCACAAAACGGCATCTATCTGGTTTACCTGTTCAAGAAAGATGGTACCGGCGTGTATCTGTCTCTGAACCAGGGCTGGACTTTCTTCAAGAACAGCATGGGTTCTATATCCTCTGCGAGGGACGGTATTGGGAAAGCGTCTGAAAAGATGAGAGGCTTCCTTGATAAGGATGATTCTGTGATTCCCTCGAATCGACTCGAGACCAAGATCGATCTGGCTGTGGATTTGACTGACGAACTGGGACTGGGTTATGAGCGTGGCAACGTGTATGCCACCTATTACAGCGCGGACAATCTCCCGGATGACGATGTGCTGAAGTCCGATCTCGACGATTATCTTGGCATGTATGATCGTCTGCTCAAGAAAATCGGCGTCAATGAAGATATGGGAGAAGGCGATGCTCTTCCTCTTTATGAGGATATAGCAAAGTCCTGCGCTGTTTTCGACGGTACTTTCGATGGAGCTTGTGCTGATCGCACCATATATCAAGGAACTGGAAGCGAGGACTTCATCGGACGCAACAATACCGAGTACGTTCCAGACAAGGGTTTGATCATCGAATCGGAGCAGGAAGGCGTCGATCTTGTTGCCGACGAGAAGATAACCTCCCAGAGCATTGATGCCGTGGTGAAATACGAAAAACGACTTCTTTCCAATGGCATTACCAACCATTTGGCGAATAGAGTCGTCCGTTCCTCAACCGGCAGTGGATATGACGTGCAATCGTTCGAGTCTGAGGACGGGTTCGATGAGTCGCCTTGTTATATCGTCGTTAAAGCGACGCGAGGACCTATCGGCACGCCGATCAAGATGACCAAAGCGGAATTCGATCTCTCGGCCCGGCACCCCAACGAGTTCAAGCTGTACCGTGTTTACGGCATCACCGAGGCCAGTGCCGAAGGATATTACCTGCTTGATGGAGATGTCCGTAGATATATGAAGTAAGAACGCTTGCAGATGGATGACATATCGTTTGCCTGTTGCGTTCAGGTAATCATCGAATTTGATACCAATATGATTCCAGATCCAGGATGGATGTGACGGCACATCCATCCTGGGAGCCATTCACGCATCGGTCAGGATCACGTCAAGATGGGCTTGATTCTTTGGTTGTTTGGCGAATTCGAATTGTGTCAAATGCACAATGCTGTTGTGAATGACATTGAAGGTTATCGCGTCGTTGAAAGTGACATCGGCGTTTTAAAATTAATAAACCATTCCATAGGAAAGGGGATAGAATGAGCGATCTGCATGACATTTTTGGAGAAATACTGGACAACTATGCAGAGCGGCGGAAAACAGAAGAAAAAACTAATACAGACCTAAAGCATTTTCTCACAAAAGATTGCCTGCCTGTATTTGAGAACGTGGTGGGTGGTCTGTCGGATATTAACCCGTATAAAGCTGATGTTTCGCTAGGGGTGAGGAATTTGCCAAAGTTCCCTTGGTTCTCTGTGTATGACGATAGAATCACCGGCGCAGCTAGTAAAGGCTTCTATTTGGTTTACCTATTCAAGGAAGACTACTCCGGAATGTATTTATCCCTGAATCAGGGATCAGCTTATTTTACTGGTGAGAAGAACCTGCATCTTGGATCGAAGATGGCATCTCAGGTGATGAGCAATGTCTCGGGTGAGGCGCGGAGACTACTCGCCGAATATGATAAAACAGTTTTTAAGAACAGACTTGTTCCGTCTATCGAGCTTGGAGTAAAACAGAAAAAATACCAAGACTGCAATGTATATGCACTCTATTACACGAAAGAGGAAATCCACGCTTTTCAGGATGATGAAAGCCTGAAGGCCGATTTGAAGGAATTCCTTCGAATGTATGACTTTTTACTCGGAAAGATCGGTATTGCAAAAAATACAGAAATGCCGGAAGGTTTTTCGCGCTATGAGGGAGTTGTACGGAAATTTTCACCTTCTATAGATTCGGATAGTTCGGTGGAGGCTGGTATGCGTTCCGTTGATTTTCGTGGTCTGATCGATTCCGCCGCATGTGTGGTCGATGGCGGCGGCGTTGTGGCGCGGGAGCCTCAGAACTTGATCTTCCATGGCGCTCCTGGCACCGGCAAGACGTACAACGTGTTGAAGGCCTGCGCGGAACTCATCAACGGCGGTGGCGTCGATGAGCCTCCGTTGAAATGGCTGAACGAGAACGCGGACGGTCGGTTCGCTATGGTGCAGTTCCATCCGAGCTACGACTACACGGATTTCGTCGAGGGCCTCCGCCCGTACACCGCTGACGGCGGCAACGTCGGCTTCCGGCTGGAGCCTGGCGCGTTCATGAAGCTGTGCGCCCGTGCCCGCGTCGATTCCGGCCGCCAGTACTACATGCTGGTCGACGAGATCAACCGAGGCGACCTCTCGAAGATCTTCGGCGAGCTGTTCTTCCTGCTCGACCCCGGCTACCGCGGCCAGGGCGTCAGCACCCAGTACGCGAACATGCACGATGATAAATGGTCGAAGCCAATGACGGAGCCTGGCCACGAGGCGCGCCAGGTGCGGTATCTGGACGGGAATGGTGAATTCTCCATTCCGAGGAACGTGACGATCATCGGCACGATGAACGACATCGACCGCAGCGTCGATTCCCTGGATTTCGCCATGCGCCGTCGTTTCCGGTTCGTCGAGGTCGGGGCCGAGGCCAGCTGGACCCTGCTTTTCGGCTCCAAGCCGGATGATGCCATGTATCCGTCCCTGTCCGAGACGAGGGATCGCATGGCCACGATCAATAAGCGCATCGGCGAGTCCTCGGAGCTTGGACGAGACTACATGCTGGGCGCCACTTATTTCAGGTCCTTGGCGAAGGCCGGTGGGGATGGGTTTGAGTCGGCGTGGTCCGAGACGTGGAACGATCGTATTGAGCCGTTGTTGCGTGAGTATTTGCGTGGCACCGGCCTGGCCGTCGCCGACTTCAACCCACAAAAAACAGAACGTGCGGTAACGGACTGAAAGATTTCGTAATGGAGGAAAGATAATGATTGAATCATCTTCGCCCGATTGGCTTTCTCTCCTGCTGCGTGACAATTCGACCGCTACAGAACTTGAAGCATATGATAAATATGAAAGAAGTTTCCTTCCGGAAGACAATTCGACCGGTTTAGGTGAATTCGTATCCAAGCAGGTTCAGAGTCTGAAACAACCGCTGTCCAAATTCGACGAGGGGAGCCTCTTCCTTTTTCCGAGAAGTGTGTACGACACGGAAGATATGGAAAAGACTCAAAGCATTCTGCGATATGGTTTCTCATCCGAGGAGAGTGGCTCCAATGGAGGGAAAAAGCCTAAGTTGATGACCACGAACGTTGTTGGAATTCTGAATTTTGAGGATTCCGCACGAGATCTTGGAATGTCGATCTCGATCACATCGAGGTTTTTTGATGGCTCTGGGGCGGAATCACTCGCGGATGATTGGTTTCTTGCCTACATGATGGACAAGGTGCTGAATTTTAATATCTTGCGATTGGATTTTGCCGCTGATCACGATGGTGCCTGGCGAAAGCTGCTTATGCTGATGTTCCCCGTGTATTTGAAGCGCGCTATGGAGAAAGGGATGTATCGACAGTATGTGAGGCGTGAACATAATGGTTCACGCCCGCGTGGCACGATCGACGTCGCAAGGCATATTGCATTGAATCTGCCGTTCCGCGGAACCATAGCCTATAGCACCCGTGAATACGATATGGACAATCCGGTGACTCAGCTGATCCGGCATACCATTGAATTCATTAGGTCAGATGCCAAATTCGGCCGACAGGTCTTCCGCTCTGACGATATGGATACGCGTCAGTGCGTGCAGAATATTGAGTTGGCGACCAATGGACACTATAGTCCTAACGACAGGGCGAAAATAGTGTATACGAATCAGACCCACCCGGTCCGGCATCCGCTGTATTCGGAATACCGAGATTTGCAGCATCTATGTCTGATGATCCTTACGCGAAAGGGAATATCCGCAAACAATTCCTCAAAAAACCGTGTGCACGGAATCTTGTTTGATTGTGCCTGGCTGTGGGAGGAATACCTCAATCTTCTGCTGCAACGCTGCTACGCATCAGACGAATATGCGGTCAAACATCCACGCAACAAGGACAGGAACAAGAACACCAATGGAGCCCAGTATTTCTTTGAAGGGAATATTGGACTTATCTATCCGGATTTTCTTTTATTTCCTCAGACCAAAGGGAAGTCGACAAAGAGCGCCGAGGATTCTCCCGACAAGGAGAACCGTGTGGTGGTGGCTGACGCAAAGTACAAGCCGGAAGGGAACGTAAGTGGTGAAGATTACAAACAGGTGCTGTCCTATATGTACCGTTTCAATTCACATCTAGGCCTGTATCTCCATCCGGCCAATGGGTCCAAACCCGAAGATCGTACTCTCTCTATCATAGGACGAGAGGGATGTTCGGTCGCCAAACTCGGTTTACCGGTCGTAAAAGATGATGGTGATGCCACGTACCGGGATTATTGCAGCACCATGGCCGAGCGTGAGGAGAAGTTCCTGGAACAGATTCGTGAAAAAATCGGCAGCAGGAACAGCAAAGCTAATTAAATATACAGGTAGTGTGTTGCCCGTCAGAATATGCACTGACGGGCAACACACGCACATTATTCCTCATTGCCTCGCATCACGGCATCGCCATGCATGTGACGCTCATGCAGCTGATTCAGCTGATTGCGCATGGCTCGCATCATGATGTGAGTGTCCTCGAGTCCCAGATGGCGTTCGTGCTCACCTTGGTCGAGTCGGATCATGCCGCCATCGTTTGATGGGACCTCCGCATCGCGGTCATCGTCCAGCGCATGATTGCGTCTCGCGTAGTCATCGAGTTTGAAACCCTGGTCACGCGTATCCTCGCTGTGTCGGGCCACCATCATCGAATCGATGATCTTGATGCTTCCGCTACGGAGCGCTTCCGCGAAACCTGCGCAATTGCTCATAAGGAAGGTACGTTCAAACCTCGCGTTATGTGCGACCATGATATTCCCATTGAGCGCGTTCACGATCCGTTGCTGCATATCCAAGTCCTCTTGGAACGGAGCAAAACCAACGACGGATTGCGTACTGATACCCGTAAGAACCGTGATGTCGGGTTTGATGCCAAGACGCATGCGCTGGCCGGGAACGCCATACGTGTGTCGTTCCGCATCAAAAGCATGTCCGGAGTCCATGTCGAATGATTCCCATCCGGCATCTACGATATACGAATCATGCGGGCTCACCCCTGTGGTTTCCAGGTCGATGCCGACCATGATTCCCGATGGCGCATATGCTCCATATTCCTCCACCAAGGATGTCGTGAGATCCGTGCCGGCGGATGTTCTGCGTTCGACCGCTGATTTCACATCTTCCGTCGTTCGGCCTTGGAGACGTGCGATCTCCTCGTACACCGATTTCGGATCAGACAGTTCTTTCTGTGAGAAGCGGGGTCGTGCGGTGCGTTTCTTGGAAGATCCGCTTCTGGATGTGTGCTTCGGAGACGGCTTCACTTCTTGACGAATCTTCCACGCTGCGGACGAACCCAACAATCCGGCGAGGTATTCCTCCTCGTCGAATGCATCACGCGCCTGCCATGTCAAAAGACGAATCGCCGCCGCATCAGACACAATGAAGGTCTGTTCGTCATCGAGCCAATGCTTGAGCATCGCTGCAAGGAACTCATTGTTTCGAACGGAACGCGCGTATGCTTCGCGATACAATTCTTCCAAACTATGCGATGAGCCATCAATCGGACGCCCGTAAATGCTAAGACGTAGTGGAATGCGTGCGAACTGTTCTATATGTTTTCCAATGCCTTCCAAATCGTTTTTGCGTGATTCCGGCTGGGATCGTTCCACTTCGTTCCATTGCGGAACGGAACGAAGTGCCTGTTCCGCGAGCTGCTGGTAGATTTCACGCCCTTGGACGGTTGTGGCGATGATGTCCATGAACTGATCCATCGTTTTGTCGTTAATGTACATCGATACCCCTTCTTGCGATTTTCCCTCGCAAAAGTCGTTGTTTCCTATTCACGGATATATAACGGGACAAAACAGATCACGGACGGCATCTAGCAACCTTCTATATGAACTCCTTAAATAGCGAGCGATCATGCGTCTTGACGAACTGTTGGTAAAGATCCATGTTGGGACCGAAATATTCGCAATTGCTGGCAATCGCCTCCTGCGGATCACCTGTCCGAACGGCATTGATCATATGCATGATGAAAGGAGCTCCCGCCATGATGGAAGGCACCTCGCCATAACGAAGATCATCAACCGCGGACATGAGCCTTCCAAATGCCTCAGCCATTGCCGGAAAATCCGGGATATCCTCGTATATGTCCGCGGAAAACACGTCATCAAAGCAATCCAAAGCCATGATGAACGCTTTCGCTTCGGCTCGCGAATCGTTTTCAAGGGTGACAGCCAAAGCATTCAATGCCTCGTCAAGATCGTACAATCCGTTTTCTTGGTCGCAGTACAGTGACCAGCATTCAAATGCATCCTGGCTTACGAATTCGAGGATCGGATCTTCCGGAATAACGTTCTGGACATCTGCCGATGACTTTTCTGATGCGGGAGCTTCCTCGGCTGACGCTACTGTGACGGCTGCGTCGCGTTCCTTGAGAAAACGCAGATATTGCTTTATTCCGGCACTGAGGTTTCCATGATTCATGGACCGTGAGTTCGCACGGAAATCAGGATCGCTCAGGATCCCATCGGCAACGGCCTTGAATTCGTCGTACACGGTGTAGGCGAAGGCGCATGGTTCCAGTTGATCACCGAACCGGCAGCCGAGTTTGGACAGCACGGATCCCATATTGTTAAGGTTCCCGCGCATCTTTGAAATAGCGCCTTTCGAGAAGGGCCTGCATGTATGCTCCGATATGGTGGTTTCTAACCATCGATTGAAGTCTTTTCGGTTCCTTTCGATGGTCTCAAGCATGCCTGCATCAAGATCATGCGCATCAATGGAAGGTTTTGCTGAATTATTATCAGCAGCTTTTTCCATTCGATTCAATGCTTGCCGTTCACCTCTGGTCACAAGCATAAGCTTGCTCCAGTCGGGATTTTCGATTTTTGCCATGCCATGAGTGACGACGAAACGGCATTGTGTGCCATCCTCATCGTCAAAGGCGTTGGCCGCACTGACGTATATGTCGTCGTCCAAGCCTTTGAAGCGCAGGATGCATTCATCGTCGTGACGATAGCTGAGCGAAATGAACGCTCGTCTTTCCCACGGAGTCTTGGAAGGGGCGTGCTGGAATGTTCCGTCGGCACCAATGCGGGCACCGACCTTGCCGCTTTTGTAGATTATCGATATGGAATCTCCTGGAACAAGATGCCCGGCAAGTTTCAAAGCGACCGCTTCACGAGATGCCCGGCTTTCCAAGAATAACGATACGGCGCACGGTGCGTCAAGAGGTTCCGACATATGGTCTGCCATGAACCGGTCCGGAAGCATCAGATCCGAGGCGAATTCATCGCACACGTCCTCGAGGTAATCCCCATCGTACCCATTACGGATTTCCAGAAGCTGGGCGAGAATGGGGGAGTCTTCTATGCGCTGTTCGTCATCAGTCAGGATCATGTAGTGAGCGAACTCGTGGAGAATGGTGAAGTTGGCACGTCTTGCACCAGTATCTGCGACTTGGATCAGTCCACGTCCGTCTTGCAGATTACAACGGCCGAGAATGCCTTTCCTCCCGTCCTTAATGAGTTCGTTGTTCTGCGACGATACCAATCGAACATCCACTTCGGACTTACACAGATCCATGAGGCCCATGGGATTTTCAAAGGCGGTTTTGGCGAAACCCTTGAATCTGTGCTCGGCATTGTTGATGAGTTTGGTCGCCATATCGCAAACCTCTTCGGCATGCCGGACGGAATGGAGTCCGATCATCTGGCATCTCCAGGATTCTGGCTAGTCACATCACGCAGAATCTTCCTCCAGCGCTCACGCCCGCTTCCGGCCTTGCGCGCGGCTAATGCGAAATCGCTTGCTTTGGCCTCGATGGCAAGTTGGAGGCGTCCATCATCATATCCCTGAGCCTCCAGTTTTTGCGCGTCGGTGCGCCAGAACGGTTGCTCCACCTCGGCAAGCAACTCAGCCGGCAATACGACGCCCTGCCGAACGAAATCTTCAGGGACGCCGGCCCCGATAAGGATTTTCTGCTCGGATTCCTCCACTGCCATATCCCCATGGACGATCGCTGCCGCTTCTTGCTGATCATGGCCAAGTTCGACCAGAGTTTTGAAGAAGAGCGTTATGTCCTTTTCCGAATAATCAGTCAAGGATTTCTCGGAAGGGGTGGGGAGCTGGAGGCGCATCTTATGCCATGACGTGAACAGCTTCAGCATTTCAAAATAGCGTTCATAGGCGTTGGAATCCTCGTCCGGAGCATCATCGGCCTCGAATACTCCATCATCGGGATTGGAAGTGCCATTCACGATATCCTTGTATGCCTCGTCGGAGATGTTCCCGAAGGGTATGGAAAGCAGCCGCACTGGAATTTCGAAACAAGGTTTGGGCCAAACTACCATGCCGTATCCGAATGGCGTATCCCTGACCACCAGCGATCCCAGTGTCTGAAGTTCCGGATCGCGGCTCATCGGAACCACGAGGACAGTGCGTCCGTCATCCGAGACCTTTCCTGTAAGAACATATTCGGCATCGTCATTCTTGGCGGCGAGCCAGACCTGGCCCGGCTGCACGTCCTTTTCGAGCATGCGGATGATATTATCAGGATTGAATTCCTTGTTTGTGCTTTTGGTTGTCATTGAAAGTCCTTCTACTTGGCATCAGAATCTAGCTATCATGGCATCGAGCGTCTGCGCTCTTTGTGGTTCCGGCATCGTGTCTATCTCGTGAAACTTTGCCTCAATTCGATCGAGGGAAAGCTGGTCGTTGGTGGGATTCCCCTGGAGATCCATAGAGCTGAATTCATCGTTCTGGTGAGCCTTGATGAGGTATTCTTCAATGGCTTCGCGGCGCTCCGCAGCACTGTTCCCATTTCCCCTATTGAAACTCTTTATGATTTTTTCCACTAACTCAATCCAAATCTCATCATGAAAATCGGTGCTGGAATTCAGACCAGTATCTGTATCGACGTTGTGGACCATTTTGGAAGTAAAGAACTTGTCCTCATTCCATAATTCGGCATATTCTGCTTGAGTGACCAAATTAGGTTGGCATTCCACGGCACATAAGCAGAATTTATTGGTCGTTAAAGCCGCTCCCGCAGCCGATAGTACTTTTATAAGCCACAGGTCTTCCTCACCATTGCGAAACCGCCATCCAGGAGTTTTAGGATTTTTCTCATATATCCCCTTTTTTTCATTAAAGACCAGTCTTACCTGCCGGCGCTTCTCCTGTTCTTCAGCCAGTTGCTCATCCGATGGCCATTTCACATCAACACGTTTTGCCGCATCAATAAGCACAGTAGTTGAACCGTTGTATTCCTTGCATTTCTTCGGCTCATGAAAGTTGTTAAGGAGATACCATCCTGTTCCTCCCAAGCCAACAGGAACCTGTCCGTATATCGCCTTCCCTCTGCTTAGTTTTTTCTCGAACTTCTGGTAGAGGCGCCCATATGTCGTGCAAGTGAAATAATCACCAACACGATCTTCCATGTGCTTGTTTGCCTGTCTGAAAAGTTCATCGTCTATGAGAGAGGATCCGTTTTTTTCCATTGTTTTGATGGTCCAAAGCTTATCCTTGGCATATGGTGATTGAGGATTGTCTTTCTGGCCTTGCAGCTTTTTCAGCTCCTCTTTGTACTCTTTGATATAGCTTTCTCCGCTGAGTTTGATTATCAGTTTAGAGAAATAGGGATTAAAGCAGACTGGGTTTCCCATCCCGTCTCTCTTGAAAAAATAGGACAACGCCACTTCCGATGCTGCATAGATATGCAGCATCGGATAGTTTCTACATTTTCTGGCGAATTTGATATCTTCTATTCCGGCATCCCAGCTCTCAACTGACTGCATATACTTGCCGACATACACTTCGACATAGCGTTGAAGTCCCCCGGGGTTGGGATTAAGGTCCTTTGCCTCCCCGTCTATAAAGTTAAGAATGTCTTTCCCGAATTGTCCCCTCCAACGTTCAAGCAGAACACGAGGAATTCCATTCACATCGAACTCCGGCTTCTCATTCTGGGGAGTTGTTTTCCCCGTATTTTCACGACCGTTCTGCCTCATTGCCTTCATGCTCCCTGTGATTGGATCCTTTTTCACTGTTTTTAGAATACTCCTTTACGGATTGCGGAATATACGCCGGACAGCTTTGTTTCCGCTTGATGATCTTGATGCTGTCATGAAAGGATTACCGGACAAATGGCAGTCGGCGATGCCGTGAAACAGGCGATGCCGTGAAAATTTCTGGTCTTATAAAGTCGCATCCTATATCTGACATAAGATACATTATCGGATATAAGCGGCGCTGCTTGGACGGCCGCGAA
>ERZ808240.3202-NODE-3202-length-16281-cov-12.251818_pt1 | contig 16281 bp, 12 predicted proteins | sample MGYA00521084_ERZ808240 | MGnify/ENA primary metagenome ERZ808240 (study PRJEB31516, sample SAMN03275571) | gut metagenome | biome: mammalia-associated habitat; material: feces | host: Papio cynocephalus | place: Kenya | collected 2012-08-06 ... | reverse complement strand
GGAGCAGATGTAAGAGTTGGAAGCTACAGATATCTGCTTAATCAGCAGACACTAACTATAAACATTGTAACTGCTGTGGGTATGAGACGGCAGAAAATTTTGAGTATTGCCCGAAGTGTGGGAAAAAATTTTAATAAAAAGAGACTATTCGTCTTCCAACTCGAATAGTCTCTATCAGTTTATGTAGACTCTAACATTATATTTTCTCGTTTGTAAAGTATTTTTTATTTTTCAACAATCGTTTCCAGTCTTTATCATCTATTTTCATGAAAGTAATAATAGAATTCTTATAATCAATATAATCCGGGAACTCTACGATATCCGGGAAAAAAGCGGAAAAGTAGATTTTACGATCGAGTCGAGTAATAATGTGCATGTGGAAATCCTCATAGAATGAAAAGAAACAGGGTGACGGTGATAATATATTTGAAAATGTAAGAATGAAAAGAAAGAACGAATAGCAAAAAATCGAGAACTTTCCGTTCTCGATTTTAATAGCGAGAGGGGGATTCGAACCCTCGACACTGCGGGTATGAACCGCATGCTCTAGCCAACTGAGCTATCTCGCCATATGACCAACCGAAGTTGGAATGGAACCTATAGGGCTCGAACCTATGACCCTCTGCTTGTAAGGCAGATGCTCTCCCAGCTGAGCTAAGATTCCATTGTAGCCGCTCTCGCAACCGACTTGTTCAGTATACAATGGGCGGCTTACTTTGTCAACACGTTTTTTGATATTTTTGTAAAAATTTTGTATGCAATTAAAACAATAGCCGGTTATTGCAGGCGGATATATCCCTTTTGGGAGGAACCATTATATTTATATTCCAGATCCACAGACTCGGTAACCGTCGGAATCTGGTAATAGATCCGGAAATTCAGGGTCGCTCCCGGCCACAGGTCAGGGGGATTTGAATATCCCAGTGTAAAGACCGGATTCTGATCCAGGTCGTAATCCGCCATGGAAAATAAATAGTTCACGTAACATTTCAGATCACTCCGATGTACCTCATGATGGCTGGAGGAATAGTTGGTATAAGTGACATCCACCATGAGATATTTCCAGCCGTCCTCCGGGATCATAGAACTATAAGGAGCCGTGTAGTCAGTAAAATCCATATCGTAATCGTTCAGGGTGATCAGCAGTGCACCGGTGTCAAAGGTATCTCCGGGGGAAGCAATGGGGAGTCCGGAAAGCGCTTTTTCTGCCCCAGAGCGGTTTTCGTTATAACTTATAAAAGCATCGGTCAGGGCAGTCGCATGGTAAGGGTTGGAGAAGTAGGTGTTTGCCAGCATGAGCGCGACCAAAATATGTATCGGAATGGTACACAGAGCCAACACGGAGCAAGAATGATCATAATTGATACTTTTCTTCCGCAGGTCGGTGACAGCCAGGAAAAGCCCCACGGGAAGGGTACAGAAAAGAATGGAAAAAATGAGGGCAGCAGTACTGAGGGAACTGTGTGCCTTCGGAGTATAGTCTTTGTTTCTGGGATCCATGGGAATAGTACAACAAGCCATATCTGATTACCACCTTCCTGATCAGAGCTCAATGACAAGATTACAGAGCTTTTTTCACACTGATTGCTTTCATAGGGCACATTTCCTGACAACAGAAGCAGGAGATGCAGCCCTTTCTCTTAAACTTCGCCTTGCGGTTTTCGATTTTGATCACATGTGCCGGACAGCTTTCCGCACATTTTCCGCATCCCACGCATTTCTCCGGTGTCAGCTGCGGATAGGATTTTAACAGTCGGGAAGCCACGAACATGAAGGGCTTGCGTAAAAATTTCGGCACGCCGTTGGTAAAATCTAATTTTATGGTATCCGGCTTCTGAAAGGGAGATAACCCCTCCGGAACCGGATCTCCTACAAGCGTCAGCTCCTTAGGATGAGCAAGACCTTTTTCCAGTGCCTGACGCAGCATGACGATCTCTGTGGGCTCTAATCCCATGAGTTTGGCGGCGAAGCAGTCCTGGGTGTAGAAATCTTTTGCCGCCAGCAGCATATGCAAAGGATGTGAGGTGCCGCCGGTAGGACCGTTGCCTTCCATGGCATCGATGGCGTCAATGACGGTAAGTCCCGGAACCACAGTCTGAGCCAGCTCTAAGAGCATGTTGGAGAAATCTTCGATCTCCGGCCAGCGGTAGTGCATCTGGGGCTTTTCCAGACCGGGGATGGTGCCGAAGAGATTCTTGATGCCACCGGAATAGCCGGTCATGGCATGGGTCTTCAGCTTACAGATATTAATGATATAATCGGCTTCCACGATAGGAGTGATCAGGTGGAAACTGTGATTTTTAAATCCTGTCGGACAATTCACGGTCTGTGCGGAAAAGTCCATGTTGAGTTCAGCACCTTCGCCCAGAGTATCCATGCCACATACGTGATATACGTGTTTCATGGCTTCGGCATTGTAGAGACCGCCGGAACTTTCCGCAATGGTGATGTGCTGCATGCCCTGCTCTCGTAGCCACCTGATCACTGCTTTTACGACCAGAGGGTGGGTCGTGGCGGGAAAATCCGGGGATTTCGCCATGACGAGATTTGGCTTGATGACGATCTTCATCTCCGGGCGCAAGTCTGCGGCGATGTTCAAAGCCTCCATACTTTTGCAGATGGCGGGATAAATCAGTTCTTCTTTGTATTCCGGTACGATGTGTAATGTCTGTATCATAATGACCTCTAAAGTGGTTTATTTTCTATATAGTACATGAATTTACTTGTTTTTTCAATGCTTCCGTGCTATACTACGGAATGTTGTTGAGATTTGATGGAAGAAATCAGAAGCGCATCGCAATGATTTCTTTTTTTGTGCAACAATTCAGAACCAAGGTGATTTTCATAAAGGTGCGTGCTGAGCAAAAGGAAAGCATCGAAGATGCGATTTTGCGAATGCGGTTCTGAATATTGTCACAATTTTGATTAAAGGAGTATTTTGTGAGTTATTTTTTAGAGAATGAAGAAGTGAAGGAAGCAGTAGAAGAAGTAAAGGAGCAGGACGGTATCGCATCGATTGAGCCGCTGTTGGATAATCGTATTGTCCGTGCGATTCGTGAGATGGGTTTTGAGAAGCTGTCTCCGATCCAGGAACAGGCGATCCCCTATTTATTGCAGGGAGAGGATATCATCGGGCAGGCGCAGACCGGAACGGGCAAGACCGCAGCGTTCGGAATCCCGGCAATCCAGCACATCAATCCGGATGTGAAAAAGTTACAGACCATTATCTTATGCCCCACCAGAGAACTGGCGATCCAGGCAGCGGAAGAGCTGCGGAAAATCGCCAAATACATGCACGGCATCAAGGTGCTGCCGGTCTACGGCGGACAGGATATCAGCCGTCAGATCGCGGGACTGCGGGGGGTGCAGATCATCGTCGGAACTCCGGGACGTGTCATGGACCACATGCGCAGACATACCATCAAGCTGGATCTGGTGAATATGGTGGTACTGGATGAAGCGGATGAGATGCTGAACATGGGCTTCCGTGAGGATATGGAGCTGATTCTTGGTCAGATCCCCGGAGAGCATCAGACGGCACTTTTCTCCGCAACCATGCCGAAGCCGATTTTGGAGATCACAGACCGCTTCCAGAACGATGCGAAGTTAGTAAAGGTAGCAGCGCAGGAGCTGACCATTCCACTGGTGTCCCAGAAGTTTTACCGTGTGAAAAATCAGGACAAGGACGCTGCCTGCGTAAGACTGTTAGAGTATTATCAGCCGAAGCTGACCCTGATCTTCTGCAATACGAAGAAAAAGGTGGATGAACTGTCAGATCTGTTAAAGGAGCAGGGATTCCAGGCGGAAGGACTGCATGGAGACCTGTCCCAGGCGCAGCGTGACGCGGTCATGAAGCGTTTCCGCAACGGCGGAACCAGTATCCTGATCGCTACGGATGTGGCAGCCAGAGGTATCGATGTGGATGATGTGGAAGCTGTCATCAATTATGACATTCCCCAGGATATCGAGTATTATGTGCATCGTATCGGCAGAACCGGCCGCGCCGGCAGAAAGGGCAGATCCTTCACGTTTGCCAACAGCAGGGAGATCTACAAGATCCGCGAGATCGAGCGAGTATGCCATACCACCATCACGGAGAAAAAACTTCCCGGAGCTGCGAAGGTGCTGAAGGCGAAAGCGGATAAGTACCTGAACAAGGCGTGGGAACTGCATGAGCACGAAGATATCGAGCTGATGAAGAGCTTTTTACAGCGGAAAATGGAAGAGGAAGGCTGCGATGCACTGGAGCTGGCAGCAGCCATGCTGAAATACCAGGTCGGTGACAAGGGCGAGGAGATCACGGCAGACGACTACGTACAGCGTCGAGGACGTTTCGGAGAGAAGGGACGCTTCGGCGGAAAAGACGGCGAAAAACGAGGCTTTAGCAGAGGCGACGGCAGACGGAAAGGTAGCCGTGAAGACGGGGAACGCAGAAGATTCGGTCGTGGTGACAGAGACCGCAGAGAGGATAGCAGCACCGGTTCCGGCGAGGGCAGAAGACGCCGCAGAAGCGACAGTCGCGAAGACGGAAGAAAATGGAACGACCGTGACAGGAAAAACGCAGACCGTAAACCCTCCGCAGAGAGAGCAGAGCGAGAAGCAAAAAAGAGAAAGAAGCGGGAAGAGCCGGGCATCGGCAACAGCTTCCCCAGGAAAAAGAGATCTTAATTTAATTGAGGATTTTTATAGATTTGCCGCAAAAGCCGCAGTTGTGCTTTTGCGGCAAATCGTGTATAGTTAGGGAAGAATGCATAGGCAATAACAGAAAGGTCTGCGGTATGAAAACACTGAAAAAACAGATACCATATATTTTGCTGGGAGCGTCACTTCTGCTCCTGCTGGGGTTAAATATCATCAGTCAGGATCACTGGCTGGATTCCGATATGGCGGCGGAGATGATCTTTTCCAAGATTCTTGCGGGAGAGCACCATCTCATTTCCACGACGAACTGGTATTACTCCACGGAGTTCCGTGTGTTGTATACACAGCTGATCATGGGACCGCTGTTCCGGATCTGCAATAACTGGCACGTGATCCGTACGATCACGAATCTGGTGTTTTACGGGCTGATGCTGGCTTCCTATTATTATTTTATGAAGCCGTTAAAAGTATCCCGCGGACTTACGGTGTTAAGTTCCTGCCTGTTGCTGTTGCCTTTTTCCGAGACCATGATGACACACATGCAGATGGGCAATACCTATATGTCCCATGTGATTTTAGTATTATGGTTCTTCGGCATGTATCTGCGGCTGTGTGACGGATCGTACAGTGCAAAACGCAAGGTCAGCCTGTGGATCTTCTATGTGCTGCTGGCGATCGTCTGTGGAATGTCCGGTGTGCGTTACCTGCTGGCATTGCAGTGCCCACTGGTGCTGACTTCTTTTTTCTATCTGTTGGGCGGAGAAGAATTCCGGACTTTCCGTGGGGAGATGACAAAGGAGCATTTCCACGCTCTGCTTCCTACGGACAGAATGCGGTATTTCTTCTACAGTCTGGTGGGAGCATTTTTTGCGGTAGCGGGCTATGGCATCAATGTAGTTTTCATCAGCCACAAATACGTATTCCAGACTTATGGCGCTACGAATTTCATCGCACTGTATCACGGTGTATTATTCGACCGGATCCAGAATGCGGTGGGGTGTCTTTTGATGCTTTTTGGCTATATTCCGGATAAGGGCTTTTTATCCCTGCGGGGTGTTGTGACCATGGCGGCTTTCGTGATGCTGGGCATCTGCGGATATGTTACGGTAAAAAGCGGGAAAATACAGCGCGTCACGGGATTTCGCAGCCTGATTACACTGTTTTTGAAGGTCAGCTTCCTAGTGAATTTGTTTGTGTTTATTTTCACCACCAGTACCATGGTGCCCCGGTATTATATTACGATTTTTATTTTCGTGCTTCCGGTATTGTGTTTTTATCTGGAAGAGGAGAAAATGCCCTTTGACCGCCTGGCGGTGACGGCACTGCTGACGATCTGCCTGATCCTCGGAACCGGGAAGACGGTGATGTCTTTCCTGACGGTGGACAAGAACGAGACGAAGCGTCCTGTGGCGGAGTTCCTTGCGGAGAACGGGTATGACTTCGGTTTCGCTACTTATAATAATGCTAACATTATCACGGAGCTTACGAACGGCAAAGTGGAGATCGGCAACATCGGAGATCCCGAGCACCTGGAGTATTTCAAGTGGTCTTCTCCCATGAAATATTATGAGGAGGGGTATCATGCTGGGGAGACGTTCCTGCTCCTGACGGCGGAAGAGTGCGCAGAATATGCAAAGGCACCGGCATTAAAGCAGGGCGAAAAGGTATATGAGGACGGCAGTTATACTGTCTATGTATTCGACAGCACAGAGGATCTGATGAATTGTGCTGTGGCGAGAAAATAATGACAGAGATTTAGTGGTATATTGCAGACGATACCGGCACCCGACGCCGACTGTACCTGGTCAGAAAGGCTCAGGGGATAACGTCTGCGGAAAGGTTGTAACTATGAGAATCGGAATGGGATATGATGTACACCGTCTGGTGGAGGGAAGAGACCTCATCATCGGCGGCGTGAAAATACCTTATGAAAAGGGACTTCTGGGACATTCGGATGCGGATGTCCTGCTCCATGCGATCATGGATGCACTGCTGGGAGCAGCGGCGCTGGGAGATATCGGGAAACATTTCCCGGATACGGATCCCGCGTACAAGGGCATTTCTTCCATAAAATTATTGGAAAAAGTGGGCGAACTGCTGGAAGAGAATCACGTGTTTATCGAAAATATTGATGCAACGATCATTGCGCAGGCACCGAAGATGCGTCCCCACATTGACACCATGCGAGAAAATATCGCAAAGGCTCTGTTGATCGATATCGGACAGGTCAATGTGAAAGCTACCACCGAGGAAGGACTGGGATTCACCGGCAGCGGAGAAGGAATTTCTTCTCAGGCGATCTGTCTGGTGACCACACCTTTTGATCTCACAGCACAGGCGGTGCAGGGCGGCTGCGGAAGCTGCGGCGGATGCCCGAAGAGCCGATAATTTCAGAAAAATAACAACTTGACAAATAGGTCGATAAGATATAGACTTTAATTAGAAAAAGGTCTGTATACTATCGACCTTTTATGATATGGGAAAATGAAATAAACAAGAAGGATACAAGGAGGAACGGAAATGTATCAGATGACGGAGACGGAATATAAATTTGCAGAGCTGATCTGGGAGGAGGAACCCATCGGTTCCGGAGAACTGGTAAAACAGTGTGCGGAGAAGTTCGGCTGGAAGAAATCCACCACCTATACGTTTATCAAAAAGCTGTGTGAGAACGGTATTTTCAAAAAGGAGAATGCCATCGTATCTTCAGTTCTGAACAAAGAGGAATATCACAGAGCCCAGGGGGAGGCTTTCGTGGAGAAGGCTTACGGCGGCTCGCTTCCGAAGATGATCGCTGCATTTATCCAGAGCAAGAAGCTCAGCGCAGCGCAGATCGCAGAGATCGAAGCCATGATTGAGGATTATAAGGGGTAGGGGTTGACAAAACCCGCATTTTTGCATATCTTATTTAGTAGGAATTATCATATATTCAGTAAAGGCATGGAGCAGGAAAAGTACTTTTCGGTGGGACGCCAGAGAGAAGCCGCAGATAGCTGGGAGCGGTTTTCGCCTGAGGAAAAGGAAGTGCGCCTGTGAGCTGATCCGGGGAACAGACATAAGTATCCGGATCCGGTAAGCACCCGTTATGTGCATGACGTAGAACGCCAGGTGCTATACACCGGGCGTAGAATGTCAGAGTGAAGGGCATTGCCCCTTAAGTAGAGTGGAACCGCGGATAAATTCGTCTCTAAGAGAAGAGTTTGTTCGCGGTATTTTTTGAGTCTGAATAGTCGAAGTATATTTTAGAGGTGAGAACATGGGCATCATCAAAAATTTAAAAGAAGAAGTCCGCATTATCAGGGAACGTGATCCGGCGATCCATTCCTCCATGGAGGTTCTGCTGTATCCCAGTTTCAAGGTCATGATCCATTACCGCCTGGCACATAAGCTGTACCTGAGCGGACATTATTTTTGGGCGAGATATATCTCCCAGCGCGGTGTGCGCAAGACCGGTATCGAGATCCATCCCGGAGCACAGATCGGCAAGGGATTTTTCATTGATCACGGTAACGGTGTCATCATCGGTGAGACCACCATCATCGGCGATAATGTGACGCTGTATCAGGGCGTGACCCTGGGAGGTACCGGTAAGGAGCACGGCAAACGTCACCCCACCATCGGCAACAACGTTATGATCAGTGCAGGAGCGAAAGTCCTGGGATCCTTTACCATCGGGGATAATTCCAAGATCGGTGCCGGAAGCGTAGTCCTGAGCGAAGTGCCGCCCGGATCCACGGTAGTGGGTGTGCCGGGACGCGTGGTGAAGCGTAATAACGCAAGCCTCCCCCAGGAGACCATGAACCAGACGGATCTCCCCGATCCGGTACGGGAGGACATCACGGTATTGCAGCGTGAGAATTCCGAACTGACCAACCGGGTACTGGAAATGGAAGATGAATTAAAGCAGCTGCGCAGGCTGGTGGTAATGAGTGAAGGAGCCGAAGCACAGATGAAAAAAGAAGATCAGAATTAAAACAGAATTAGAATCAGAAAGGATAAATTATGAGCATTCAAATCTACAACACCTTAAGCAAGAGAAAAGAAGAATTTAAGCCCTTAGAGCCCGGCAAGGTAAAAATGTATGTCTGCGGACCTACCGTATACAACCTGATCCACATCGGCAATGCCCGCCCTATGATCGTATTCGATACCGTGCGTCGTTACATGGAGTACAAGGGTTACGAAGTGAATTATGTATCCAACTTCACGGACGTGGATGACAAGATCATCAAAAAAGCCAATGAAGAGGGCGTGGATCCCAGCGTGATCTCCGAGCGTTATATTGCAGAGTGCAAAAAGGACATGGAAGGGATGAATATCAAACCCGCCACCAAAAATCCCAAGGCTACCGAGGAGATCGGCGGCATGCTGGATATGATCCAGACGCTGATCCATAAGGGGCATGCATATGTCGCAGCGGACGGTACCGTATATTTCCGAACCAGAAGCTTCAAGGACTACGGCAAACTGTCCCACAAGAATCTGGATGACCTCCAGGGTGGCAATCGTTCTCTGTTAGTATCCGGTGAGGATCAGAAGGAAGATCCCCTGGATTTCGTACTGTGGAAGCCGAAAAAAGAAGGCGAGCCTTACTGGGATTCCTGCTGGTGTCAGGGACGCCCCGGCTGGCACATTGAGTGTTCTGTTATGAGCAAGCGTTATCTCGGTGATGAGATTGATATTCATGCCGGTGGCGAAGATCTGATCTTCCCTCATCATGAGAATGAGATTGCACAGTCCGAGGCAGCCAATGACAAGCCTTTTGCAAAATACTGGATGCACAACGCCTTCCTGAACATTGACAACCGCAAGATGTCCAAGTCTCTGGGCAACTTCTTTACTGTCCGGGAGATCTCCGAAAAGTATGATCTTCAGGTGCTCCGTTTCTTCATGCTGTCCGCACATTACAGAAGCCCGCTGAATTTCAGCGCCGATTTAATGGAGGCTGCGAAGAACGGCTATGAGAGAATTGTTACCAGCGTGGACAATCTGAAGTTTTTGCTGGAAAAGGCAGCAGATACCGAAATGACCGAGGAAGAGAAGAAATTACTTACCGAGGCGCAGGGCTTTGAGACCAAATTCGACGAAGCCATGGACGATGATTTCAACACTGCCGATGCACTGGCAGCCATTTTTGAACTGGTAAAATTCGTCAACTCCAATGCAAACGCTGAGAGCAGCAAGGCATTCCTGGAAGCATTGAAGCAGGAGATCGTGACCCTGTCCGATATCTGCGGACTGATCGTAGACAAGAAAGCAGAAATGTTAGACAGCGATATCGAGGCACTGATCGAGGAACGTCAGGCAGCCAGAAAGGCGAAGAACTTCGCAAGAGCTGACGAGATCCGTGATGAATTGTTAGCCAAGGGCATCGTGCTGGAAGATACCAGAGAGGGTGTAAAATGGAAGAGAGCATAACCCTCCTTACGAAAATAAAGGAAGCATTTGCCTGTGAGGGGCAGGATGTCCGGGCATATTCTCCGCTGACATTAGCCTACATCGGAGACGGGATCTATGAACTGGTGATCCGCAGTGTGGTGGTGGAGAGAGCCAACCGTTCTGTCAATGATCTGCATAAAAAGACGACGCGCTACGTGAAAGCACCGGCACAGTCCGCCATGATCGAGGCGCTGCTTCCGGAGTTGACAGAGGACGAGGAAGCGGTGTACCGCAGAGGACGCAATGCCAAATCCTGCACCACGGCGAAAAATGCTTCCGTGGCAGACTACCGCAGAGCCACCGGATTTGAGACGCTGATGGGGTATCTGTACCTGACGGGACAGACGGACCGTATGCTGCAGTTGATCAAAGACGGCATTCGTCTGGCAGGAATGGAACTGTGACGGAACAGTTCCGGAGGAAACCTGTGAGAACGCCTTTGACTGCCGCAGGAGCGGTATATTTTCACAATAGAAAGGACAAGCATGGGATATCAGGAATTTACCATAGAGGGCAGAAATGCTGTAATCGAGGCCTATCGTTCGGGCAAACCCATTGACAAGCTGTTCATTCTGGACGGCTGTCAGGACGGTCCGATGATGACCATTAAGAGAGAAGCAAAAAAACATGACACATTAGTAAAATACGTGACCAAGGAGTGCCTGGATCAGTTATCCGAGACCGGAAAACATCAGGGCGTCATCGCCTATGCAGCGGCTTATGAGTACGCAGAGGTGGACGACATCCTGGAAGCAGCGAAGAAAAAGGGCGAGCCGCCTTTTATTTTCCTGCTGGATAATATCGAGGATCCCCATAACCTGGGCGCTATTATCCGTACCGCCAATCTGGCAGGTGCCCATGGTGTCATCATCCCGAAGAACCGTGCAGCCGGACTGACCGCTACGGTAGCAAGAACTTCCGCCGGAGCACTGAACTATACACCGGTGGCAAAGGTGACGAACCTGGCGAAGACCATCGAAGACCTGAAAAAGGAAGGTCTGTGGTTCGTGTGTGCGGATATGGGCGGCACGACCATGTATGATCTGGATCTGAAGGGCCCGATCGGTCTGGTCATCGGCAACGAGGGCGAGGGCGTGGGACGTCTGGTGAAGGAAAAATGCGATATGGTGGCATCCATTCCCATGAAGGGAGATATTGATTCCCTCAATGCTTCCGTGGCAGCGGGCGTACTGGCTTATGAGATCGTACGTCAGAGACTGCAGGCATAGGAGAATTATAAGGGGAAGACATGACAGAGCATTTCAAGTATGAAGATATGACAGATGAGGAACTCATCGACCAGCTGCGGGAAGGCGACAGGCAGGTGATGGACTACATCTGTAACAAGTATAAAAACCTGGTGCGCAGCAAGGCAAAATCCATGTATATCCTGGGCGGTGACAGCGAGGATCTGATCCAGGAGGGGATGATCGGGCTGTTCAAGGCAGTGCGGGATTATGACTGCGGCAGAGATGCCAGCTTTTACACTTTTGCGGATCTGTGCATCAGCAGACAGATGTATACGGCGGTGCAGGCATCCAAACGTCTGAAGCATACCCCATTAAATACCTATGTCTCTCTGGACAGTCATGGACGGACAGAAGAGGACAGGGATCTGGAGACACAGACACTGGCGGAACTTCTGGCAGATAAGACCGGCAGGAATCCCGAGGAACTGTTCCTGGATAAGGAGCGGGTAGCTTATTTGGAGAAAAAGATCGCCACAGAGCTGAGTGAGCTGGAACATCAGGTACTGGACCTCTATATTACGGGAATGAGTTACACGCAGATCGCGAAGGTACTCAGGAGGAGTGAGAAGGCAACAGAAAATGCGCTGACCCGGGCAAAGCAGAAAATCCGCGGTTTTCTAAGCAGTGAATCGCAATTTTAGATTTATTTAATGGATTTTTGTGATCGATTAGTGGTAACATACTACACAGATGTTTACTTAGGAAAGGCGCAGAAGCATTATGGAAAAATTCAGTGTAAAAAAGCCGTTTACAATTCTGGTGATGGTAGTCGCTATCATTATACTGGGATTTGTAAGCTTATCGGGAATGACAACGGATCTTCTGCCGGAGATGAGTCTGCCGTACTTACTGGTGATCACGACTTATCCGGGAGCGAGTCCGGAGAAAGTGGAGTCCAGTGTGTGCGAACCTATGGAAAGCGCATTGGGCTCCATTTCCGGTGTAAAGAATGTATATAGTATGTCCTACGAAAATTACGGAATCGTAGAGCTGGAATTCGCGGACGGAACAGATATGGATTCCGCCATGGTAAAAGTATCCAGTTCGCTGGACAGTGTGAAATCGGCGCTGCCGGATGAATGCGGCTCGCCGAATATCATGGAGATCAGCATGGATATGATGGCTTCCGTATATCTGGCGGCATCTTACGATGGCAAGGATATTCAGGAGACCTCGCGGTTCGTAGAGGATACTCTGATTCCCTATCTGGAGCGCCAGGAAGGTGTGACCAGTATCTCCGATATCGGAATTGTGGAGAACACGATCTCCGTAGATCTGAACCAGGACAAGATCGATGTATTAAATGAGAAAATACTGGCGAAGACCAATGATGCCTTTGCGGATGCGGTAGACCAGCTGAATGATGCAAAACAGCAGCTGCTGGAATCGGAGCAGAAGCTGGCGGACAGCACCCAGGAGCTTGTCGACGGACAGAAGGATATTGATGACGGGCGGACGAAGTTAGACGATGCGCAGAAGGAACTGGATGAGCAGAAGGAAAAGCTGGAAGATGCCAAGGATTCCCTGGAGGATCAGAAGAAAGATACCGAGAATAAACTGGCAACCGCGAGCCAGGCTCTGGATCAGCTGAATGCACTGCAGACAGACCTGCTGACGCTGCAGGCACAGGAAGCGTCATTGAAGGCAACGATTGCTGCGATTGACGGAATGGCACCGACGAAAGCTGACAGAGAGAGGATGTCCAGTGGACTGGGAAGCCTGATCGGCTTTTTACAGTCTCCCATCGCCAGCCAGCTGAAAAATGATAGTTATGCAGAAGCAACGGCAATATTGGCTCAGGGCAATATTAATATAGCGGATCTGGGCATTGCGGATGAAGATGCCTGGAATGCTCTGACCCAGGAGCAGTGGGACGCAATTCTGAAAAAGACTGCGGACAGTTACCAGTCACAAAAGGATATGCTGGATGGCTATGATGACTATGTATCCTCCCTGAACAGCCTTCAGATCGAAAAAGCCGGTGTACAGGCAGCGGTATCTGCCGCAGAAGCAGAACTGAAAAAGAGCGGCGTTTCTTATACGGATATCGAAAAGGCGAAAATTGAGGCGGCAGCAGGTTTCGGTGCGGCTTCCGCACAGATTTCTTCCGGACAGAGTGCCCTGAACTCCGCACAGTCCACCATTGACAGCAACAAGGAGAGCCTGGACTCTGCCCAGGATCAGATCACGGATGGCTGGGATTCTATCGAAGACGCAAAAGAGCAGCTGAAAGACGGTTGGGATCAGTACAATACTTCCCTGGAGAATTTTGAGGTACAGAAAGCGGAAGCACTCCGTAACGCCAATGCAGACCAGCTGGTGAATATGCAGACACTGTCACAGCTGATCTACGCACAGAATTTTGCCATGCCTGCAGGATATCTGGATGATGCGGATGACAATTCCTGGCTGTTGAAGATCGGCAGCAATTATGAAAGCATAGAGGATCTGTCGGGCATCGTGCTGACTAATATCGAAGATATCGGGGATGTGCGTCTGTGTGATGTGGCAGATGTTACGGTGATCGATAACGCCGATGACAGCTACGCCAGAGTGAACGGACAGAGTGCCGTAGTGCTGTCTGTGTTTAAAAGTTCCACAGCGGGAACCAATGAAGTAAGTAAAAATATCACCACGGCAATTTCAGAGCTGGAAGAGCAGTATCCCGGACTGTCTGTCCTGACACTGATGGATCAGGGTGATTACATAACCATGATCATCAAAGGCGTAGTACAGAGTATGGTCGTGGGTGCGGCACTGGCAATCCTGATCCTGGCACTTTTCTTGAAAGATGTAAAACCTACGATCGTCGTAGCATTCAGTATTCCGTTGTCCGTTCTGACAGCATTGATTTTAATGTATTTTACGGACATCTCGCTGAACATGATGTCGTTGTCCGGATTAGCTCTCGGAATCGGTATGCTGGTGGATAACTCCATCGTTGTTATCGAGAATATCTACCGTCTGCGTTCCAAGGGCGTCAGTGCGGCGAGAGCGGCAGTACAGGGTACAAAGCAGGTGGCAGGTGCTATTGTGGCATCCACACTGACGACGGTCTGCGTATTCCTGCCTATGGTATTTACCTCGGGAACCGTACGGGAACTGATGATGCCTATCAGCCTGACAATCATATTTACCCTGGGAGCTTCTCTGCTGATCGCTATGACCGTGGTACCGGCAGCCGGTTCAACCCTGCTTCGTAATTCCAAAGAGAAGAAGCATCCTTTCTTTGACAAGGTGCAGGATATTTACGGAAAAATGCTTGCTTTCTGCCTGAAAGTAAAGGTCGTACCACTTGCCATTGCCATCGGACTGCTGGTATACAGTATCTGGGCGGTAATGCGGATGGGCATCGTTATGATCCCGGATATGACTTCCAACCAGATTGAAGTTTCGGTACAGATGCCGGAGGATACAGATAAAGAAGAGTGCTATAAGAGAGCGGATCAGGTGCTGGATGCCATGATGACCATAGACGGCATCGGAGATGTAGGTGCTATGGCGGGTGGAGATACCACACTGGTGGCTTCTTCTTCCGGAATGTCTGACAGTACGTATGATCAGTTCACTTTCCTGGTTCTGACGGAGGATGAAAATGCCGGAGAAGCTGAAGTAAAGAGAATCTGTAAAGATATCGAGGAGCGCACAGCGGGTATTGATTGTGAGCTTACGATATCTAGCGGAATGTCGGAAATGAGTTCAATGATGGGCTCCGGATTGTCCATTAAGGTATATGGCGATGACCTGGATACCCTGACGAAGATCACGGAGGACATCTGTGATATGGTTGCTACGATTCCGGGCTATGAAGATATTTCCAACGGACAGGAGGAGCCGGATCAGGTCATCCGCCTGGTACTGGACAAAGATGCCGCCATGCGGAAAGGTCTGACGGTTGCCCAGATTTTCTCCGAACTGAACGGAAAACTGACGGAGAGTACCGATGCCGCTACGGTTACCATAAACGGTGAGGATATGAAGATCGTGGTAAAGGACAGCAGAGAACCGCTGACCCGGGAAAATCTGCTGGACTATAATTTTGAGATCCAGACCACGGATGACAATGGCAACACCGTCACAGAGGATCATCCGCTGTCCGAGTTCGCCACTTTGGAAATGGAAGAGGGCGTACAGAGTATCAACCGTGAGAACCAAAGCCGTTATATGACTGTGACTGCTTCTGTGACAGAGGGCAGCAATGCCACACTGCTGTCCAGAGAACTGAAGCCGTTACTGGATTCTTATGAGCTGCCGGATGGCTACAGCATAGATGATGCCGGAGAATCCGATACTGTCAATCAGATGGTATTCCAGATGAGTAAGGTATTGCTCTTAGGACTGGCGCTGATCTATCTGGTCATGGTGGCACAGTTCCAGAGCCTGCTCAGCCCGTTCATCGTATTGTTCACCGTGCCCCTTGCGTTTACCGGAGGTCTGATCGGTCTGCTGGTAATGCAGGAACCGCTGTCTGTCATGGGTATGATGGGATTTATCGTGTTGTTAGGTACGGTCGTTAACAACGGTATCGTGTTCGTGGATTATGCGAACCAGCTCCGTATGGGAGGACTGGAGCGCAGAGAGGCACTGATCGCTACCGGCAAGACGAGAATGCGCCCGATCCTCATGACGGCACTGACCACGATCCTGGCAATGGCGAGCCTTCTGTTCGGAGATGACCTCTCCAGCCAGATGTCCAAGGGAATGGCAATCGTGGTGGCGGGAGGACTTGCTTATGCTACCCTGATGACGCTGTTCATCATTCCTGTTATGTATGACATCCTCTTCAAGAGAAAGCCTCTGCAGGTGGATATCGGCAGTGAGAACCTGGATGACGTACCGGATGATGCAGCGGATTACCTGAAACAGAAGGAGCAGAAGGAACTGGCGCAGTAGGAAGCGGCACAGAAAGAAGAGAAAAATTCATAGAAAATGAAGTTGGGGCAAAAGCCCC
>ERZ808240.3201-NODE-3201-length-16281-cov-13.249661_pt1 | contig 16281 bp, 16 predicted proteins | sample MGYA00521084_ERZ808240 | MGnify/ENA primary metagenome ERZ808240 (study PRJEB31516, sample SAMN03275571) | gut metagenome | biome: mammalia-associated habitat; material: feces | host: Papio cynocephalus | place: Kenya | collected 2012-08-06 ... | reverse complement strand
GCACGCCAATCATTGGCACGCCAATGACTGTCTGCACGGATACATTTCTTCAAGTAGGTCAATTTAAAGATAAAATTGAAGCAGAAAATTTGTTAAAATATGTAAAGACTAAATATTTTAGAGCAATGGTTGGAATAAAGAAAACGGCAGTGTTTAATTATAAAGATTGCTTTGAATTTGTTCCCCTTCAAGATTTTACAGACAAATCTGATATAGATTGGTCAAAATCTATACATGAAATTGATTTACAATTATATAAAAAATATGGACTAGACCAAAACGAAATTAACTTTATTGAATCTCATGTAAAGGAGATGAAATAATGGCGAAGATAAAAATTAAAACGACTGAAAAAGTTGCTCCTATGATTTATGCTTACACCACTCCGGGGGTTGTGTATCACAATGGCTGGACAAAGATTGGATACACTGAAAGAGATGTTGATGTAAGAATAAAAGAGCAGACACAAACAGTAGATGTTGTAGCAAAAAAAGAATGGCAAGATCTTGCAATTTTCTCTGATGGAAAAACAAGATTTACAGATAAAGAGTTTCACTCATATCTAACTAAAAATGATATTAAAAGAAAAGACCCAAAACCTGATGCAGAAGGTTGCCCAGAATGGTTTTATATTTCTGGTGATGAATCATATATTTTGTTTGGCAAGTTTAAAAGAGATAAAGGTGTTTTGCAAACTTTAGGTGTTATCCCTTATGTTTTAAGAAAAGAACAAAAAGATGCCGTTAAACAAACAAAAGATTACTTTTTAGACAACTCTCACAAAGCAGAATGTTTGTGGAATGCAAAGCCAAGATTTGGCAAAACATTATCAACTTATGATTTATGTAAGGCACTTCCTGACATTAACAAAATACTTATTGTGACCAACAGACCTGCTATTGCAAACTCATGGTATGATGATTATGTTAAGTTTATGGGAACAGAATCGGGATATTATTTTGTAAGCAATGTTGATGGACTTAAAGATAAAAAATATGTATTATCAAGAGAAAAATATCTTGACCTAATATCTGAACCAAATCACAAAGGTTGCATTGAATTTGTGTCTCTTCAAGACCTTAAAGGTTCAATATACTTTGGTGGCACATATGATAAACTTAGAGAAGTTGCAGACCTTGAATGGGATGTTTTGGTTATTGATGAAGCACACGAAGGAGTTGATACTTACAAAACCGATGTGGCATTTGACCAAATAAAAAGAAGATATACCCTTCATTTATCCGGCACGCCATTTAAAGCACTTGCAAATGATAAATTTCCACCAAAAGCAATTTATAACTGGACTTATGCTGATGAGCAAAAAGCAAAACATGAATGGAACGAATCAAGCGAAGAAGAAAATCCTTACGCAAATTTGCCACAACTCAATTTGTTTACATACAAAATGTCTGACATTGTTCGTGATAAAGTGGAACAAGGTGCAGACTTTGATAATGATGGACAAAATGAAGCATTTTGCTGGGATTTAAACGACTTTTTTGACACAAATGCTAGCGGTGAATTTATACATAATGATGCAGTTGATAAGTTTCTTGATGCTTTAACAAAACAAGAAAAATTTCCATTTTCAACAGAAGAATTAAGAAAAGAATTAAAGCACACATTGTGGTTACTTAAATATGTTAGCAGTGCAAAGGCTCTTGCTAAAAAATTGCAAAATCATGAAGTTTTCAAAGATTATAAAATTGTCCTTGCTGCTGGCGATGGCAAGATAGACAATGAAGGAAATTCTTGTGATGAAATAAGTTTTGATAAGAATATCAAAAACTCTTATGATAAAGTTGTTGATGCAATAAAAAACAACGATAAAACAATTACTATTTCCGTAGGGCAACTTACAACTGGCATTACTATTCCAGAGTGGACTGCTGTTATGATGCTTTCAAATGTAAAGAGTCCAGCATTGTATATGCAATCGGCATTTAGGGCACAAAATCCATGTCTATTTAAAAATGGAAGTGAAAGTTACAGAAAACAAAATTCTTATGTATTTGACTTTGACCCAGCAAGAACTCTTACTATTGTTGAAGAATTTGCAAATGACCTTATGGCTGACACGGCAAATGGTCGTGGCGACTCTGACACAAGAAAACAACATGTAAGAGAACTTCTTAACTTCTTCCCTGTATATGGAGAAGATCCAAATGGCGAAATGATTGAACTTGACGCTGAAAAAGTCTTATCAATACCAAGATCTATTCATGCAAAAGAAGTTGTTCGTCGTGGATTTATGAGCAATTTCTTATTCCAAAATGTAGGCAATATATTTAATGCTCCTAAGGAAGTTTTGGATATTCTTCAAAAATTTGAACCTATCAAAGAGCCTGTTGGAATAAAAGAAGATACAAAAGAAGAACTTAATTTAGATGATGAAGGAAATGTTGTAATTCCAGAAGAACAAGTTATTGGAACTGCAAATGATGTTTTTGGTGAAAAGATTTATGGAGATATTGAACAAAGTTTAATAGACACTGTTACAACAATTCAAAAAGAAAATGAAAACACACATAAAAGAGATGAAAAACTCAATGCACTTTTAAATGCATTCCACACAAACATTACAGACACACTAGTTAAAACTGCAAAAGAAAATTATGGTGGAGATTTATCTAAATCCACACAACAAGCACTTGTTAGAAAGATAAACACAACGGCAGATACCTTTGTTAAAAAACAATATGGCAATTATCAAATAAATAACAACAAACTGGAAAATGAACGATCAAAAGAACTTGAAAATGCAAAACAAACTGGAAATGTCCATAAGATTGCAGAAATTAACACAAAATTTGACGAAAAGAAAAAAGAAATTGAACAGAGTTTTATTGATAATATTCAATCTAAAGTTAAAAATGTTATTGATAATGCAGGCATAACAATTGTTGACGCCGTTGAAACAGATAAAAAAGAAAAACAAAAAGATTCTTTAATGGATAATGTCCGTGACCATTTAAGAGGCTTTTCAAGGACTATCCCCTCATTCTTGATGGCATACGGAGATGAAAATACTACTTTGGAAAATTTTGATAAAATAATACCTGATGAAGTGTTTAAAGAAGTAACAAGTATTTCACTAGATGATTTTAGAAAGTTAAGAGATGGATTTGATTATGTTGATGAAAACGGCGAAAACAAACATTATAATGGATTTTTTGATTCTGTGGTTTTCAATGATTCAATAAAAGAATTTTTAAAGAAAAAGCAAGATCTCGCAAATTACTTTGATGATAACTCAAAAGAAGATATTTTTGACTATATCCCACCTCAAAAGACCAATCAAATATTTACACCAAAGAAAGTTGTAAAAGAAATGGTAGATAATCTTGAAAAAGAAAATCCAGGTTGCTTTGATGACCCAAATCATACTTTTATAGACCTATATATGAAATCAGGACTTTACATTGCAGAAATTGTTAAAAGGCTTTATAGAAGTACAAATATGAAAAAAATATATCCAAATGATGCCGACAGATTAAATCATATTTTTGCAAAGCAAGTGTATGGCTTAGCACCAACAGAAATTATTTACAGAATTGCAAAATCATTTATTTTAGGTTTTGACAAAGATATAAAAATAGATAAACACAATCTAAAACAATTTGATTCTTTACCTTTTGCCCAAGATGGAACACTTGAACAAAAACTTGATGAAGTGTTTGGATAAATAACAATAAGGTCAACCTTAAAAAAGGGTTGATCTTTTTATTTTCAAAAATACTCATTGCCTCTCTTTTTGAGATAAAAGAAAAAAGTGACTGAAAAATATGGCAATAAAATTGAATTTTAAAAAATGATTTATATGGCTAAATCTCTGATAAAATCAGAGGTTTTCTTTTTTTATGTAAAGAAATCTAATGCAAAAAGTGACTTATAAAACCCCTTATATAGAGGAGGTGTTTATGAGTAAGAAGAATGGAATCGGAAGAAAATAAATGCTTAATTTTTCTTAAGCAGGAAAAGAGGTGTAACAAAATGAAAATAACAGAGTTTAAAGTGGCGTAAATTCAGCACTTCCACTGAAACAGTGTTTTAGCCCCAAGAAACAGATTGTATCATTTTGTTTTACACCCTTTAAAAACACAACTGGGAAACCCAGTTTGTTCGTCAAAGCACAACTATATTTGTTTAGAAATTTCAAGTTAAAATTTCTTCACTTTTTAAGTTGGCTTTTCCTCTCCCCAAAAAGTTTACAAGTAATACTTTTTGGGGACCCCATTATTTAATAAGAAGAAATTTCATTGCCCCTCTAATTGCAATGAAAAGGAAATCTTATATGAATAAAAACAAAAATTTAAATCTAACAAAAAACATATCTTTTTTAAACTTAAATTCTAATACACAAAAACAATGTGATTTTATGTTAGACAAAGCAGTTTTAAAACAAGCAAGTGAAATATTTGCAAAAGATTTGTTTGATTACGCAAAGACTGGCGGAGATATGAAAAATATAAAATTAAAAAATGTTTATGGTAGCGATGTTTTATCAAAGTAACACTGGACTTGTGAAATTGTTTGTGATATGTGTTTGTTAAATAGCAAAAAGGAGAATAAATATGAAAACGAAAGTAGTAATTTATGCAAGATATAGCAGTGATAAACAAACCGAACAATCTATTGAAGGACAACTTAGAGTTTGTCATGAATATGCTGAAAAAAATGAATATATGGTTGTTGGTGAATATATTGATAGAGCTCTAACTGGAACAACTGATAAGCGACCCGAATTTTTACGAATGATTGAAGATAGTAAAAAGAAAACATTTAATTATGTGATTGTTTATCAATTAGATAGATTTGCAAGAAATCGTTATGACAGCGCCACATATAAAGCAAAACTTGCAAAAAACGGAGTTAGAGTTTTATCAGCAAGAGAAAATATTTCAGATGATGCTAGTGGTGTTTTAATGGAATCTGTGCTAGAAGGTATGGCAGAATATTATTCAAAAGAATTAAGTCAAAAAACAAAGCGTGGAATGAAAGAATCTGTATTGAAAGGTCGCTGGACTGGTGGTTATTTACCTTATGGCTACAACATATCTGACCATAAATTTGTAGTAAATGAGTATGAAGCAAACATAATTAGAAAAATCTTTAATGATTATATAAACAATACAAAAATTAAAGATATTGTGGAAGGACTAAACAATATGGGCATTAAAAACAAATGTGGAAAACCATTTTGTTCAGATTACATCTCACGAATTTTACAAAACAAAAGATATATCGGGATTCTTAGTAAAACTTATGAAACTGAAGAAAAATCACCAAAAATTATAGATGAAGAAACATTTAATCTTGCAAACGAAAAATTAAAAATGAACAAAGGCAAAAATGCAAAATATAAGGCAGATGAACTTTACTATTTAAGTGGAAAAACTATTTGTGGATACTGTGGTTCACTTATTACAGCAGATAGTGGAACAAATCATAGTGGTAAAATTTATAAGTATTACAAATGCTCAAAAAGAAAGAAAAAGAATGATTGTAAAAAGTCTATAATTCAAAAAGATTTATTTGAAAGTAAAGTTATAGATAAAACAATGCAAGATGTATTTTCTCCTAAAATTATAGACAAAATTGCCGAAAATATTGTTATTAGCTTTAACAAACAAATAAAAGACAATCCAGAAATTATATCTTATGAAAGGCAACTAAATGACATTAATAAAAAAATTCAAAATATAATGAATGCAATTGAACAAGGAATAATAACAGTAACCACAAAAGAAAAACTTATGCAATATGAAAGCGATAAAGCCAACTTGGAGGCTCGTATAACAAAATTAAAGACAAGAACAATACAGCCATTAGATAAGAGCACTGTAAAGGCATTCTTGCACGATTTTGAAAACCGAGATTATACAAAACCTGAAAACAGATTTAGATTGCTAGAAATATTTATCAATAAAATATATTTATACGATGATTATGCAATTATTGTTTACAACGGCATCAAAAATTCAAGTTCAAAAATAGATTTTTGTAATAAAAAAACCGAACCTGAACAAAAGTTCGGATTCGGCTCTTTTGGCTCCCCGTGTCTGGTTCGAACAGACGACCTACCGGTTAACAGCCGGTTGCTCTACCGCTGAGCTAACGAGGAATACGCTCTTTTTCAAAAGCATAGTAATCATATCAAATAGTTAATATAATGTCAACCATTTTTTATAAATTTATTTAATCTTTTTTTGTGTTGTAAAGTTTTACACTTATAGCAAATAAGGTAAAACTTTTTTTATTACATAAAATTATTAGCCTTTGCCTTATTTAATTTAAGGAAAAGGGGGTGTGAATTTGGCAAGAAGATACACAGAGCAAGATTTAAAGACTGCTTTTGCTTCGGGTTGTAGATGTGGTGCTAGAAAAGCAAACCGTTCTCACAGAAGAAAAATTAGAATTAGAAAAAGATATTACTAGGATAAAGGAGATTGATATTTGAAAAAGAAAAGGTTTATACCTTGGGGACGAACTTTGACAACCAAAGATAACTTTTTGGGCAAACAAAAAACAAAGTCTTACAAAACAAGACCTGTTGTAGTGGTTGACACAAATAATGAAGATTTAGCAGTTGTCCCCTTATCTTCAAAGAAAGGTGCAAATAGAACTGAGTTGAAAGGTTATAGAAACCCTAGAACTAAACAAAAAACATATTATAAGCACTATTTAGAAATTGAAGATAATGAAGGTCGTCCAATTAGAGTTAATGAAAAGTTTAGAGAAAACCATAAAAATATGGATGTTTCGCATAAAGATGTTGAGTCTATTCGAGATACTATATTTAAAAAAGCAAAAACTAAACAATTCAATGTTAAACAATATGACAAATTTAAAAAGCGTAAGTGAATAAAAAAAAGAGCCATCCATACGGCTCTGGTGCTTATAAACAAAAGTTATAAGCCTTACACAAATAATGTGTAGTTCATTAAGAACGATTACATTATATATTATTCAAATATAAATGTCAACCCTTTATGACAAACAAAATGGAGAAATTATGAATGAGATAATTAAGATAGAAAATAAATACTATTTAGATATTGAAATTGATGAAAGCAAATTAGAATATGTTAAGAAAAAAGATATTTTGAAAACTGAATATCAAAGGATATATAGAATAAAAAAGTCTTTACTTAATAGTCCATTTGGAACTATGGAAGTAAGGCACATTGATAAAAATATATTTTCATTCTATTATTTAGACAATAATAAAAAACTACATAGTTTTGTTAAGGTTATAAATATTCCTTAATTTTCAATACTTTCCCTATTTCAATTCTTCTTGTTTCATTGTTTTTAACTATACCAATATATTCAGGATTGTCCTTTAAAACAACGAAATAAAAATCTAGTAATTGTAATTGATTAGAAAGTTCTTTAATATCAAAAAATTGTTTTACTTCTTGAATATCAAGTAAAACAATATTAACAAAATCTTTATGTTTAGTGTTAGACATTTTGTATTTTGCAGTTATTGTTTTAGCAAAATGTTTTTCATCTTTCACTCTATTTGTAATATCAAACATAATATATTTCCAAAACAAATTATACATTATAAATTGTATAATTCCAACAAAAAAGTGTCGACGTCGTCACCAAATTGCATTTGGTGTTATTCGACAAACAATTTAATAACAAAACTGTAAGTCCTATGAAAATAGTAGTAGGCACATAATCAATAGTTTAAGTTGATTAGCAGTAAGGCAAACTGCTTTAAAAACCTTTTTGTAGCGAACTTTGAATTAAGTTCAGTTTAGTTTAGTTTAATTAAGCCAATAGAAAATATAAATTAAGGAGAATAAAAAATGGCAAATAATGTTAAAAGAATGATTAAAGAAGATGGAATAGTTTTGGAAAAAATCTTTAAAGGAGCAACAGAAGAATTTAAGGCTTCGGACGGTCGTATCGTTAATGCTCAACCGGACAGATACATTTTAAAATGTGTTAGTGGCGAAGATTTTAAAACTGATGCCGGGTTTTTAAACTCAACAGTGTTGGAATATAAAGTTGACAGACAAGTATTCGATAAAGTTAAGGCATACTCACCTGTAATTGTAAAATATGAAGTATCTAACTTTGGTGCAAAACCCGTATCAGCAGAACTCAAAGAAAATAAATAAAAAGGAGAAAAATTTTGACAACATTTCAAAAGATTATGTTAGTGCTTTTAGGTATGATATGTGCAGTTGCGATATTCTGTATAACAGTTGGAATTGGCTGTGCAATTAACGGTGTAACATTTGGACAACAAATTGTTAATTGGTTTGGAACAAAACCGGCTGTTGATGTAAGTACAGAAGCACTCACAATGATTAAACCAATAATTTAAAAGGAATTGTTCTATGAAGAAAATATTACTAATTATTTTAATAGTTGTTTTAGTAGTGTTGTTTGGAACATTTCCATTATCCATTCTATCTAAAATTTTTTATTACATAAGCAAGGCATTTGAATGGCTAGCAAAAATATTAAATATTTTCGGTTGGAATGGAATTGTGTAATTAAAAAAGCACTATTTAGGACAACCCTACTTGGTGCTTTTTATTTTATAAATTTTTAAGAAAGGAGAAATAATGAAAACATTAAAAGTTATAGGCAATTGTCGTTTAGTGTTTCTTGCAGTTATAGCGGTTTGCGTTTCTATTGCTTTTGGTTATTATCACTTTTTTGTGAAAGATACAACAATGGGTGTCAATTATGTGGACAACCAAGTAGGTTTGGACATTGGAGATAAATTAAAAAATGACACAACTATAACCGAAGAAGAAAGAAACGAACTAGAAGACAGATATTTTCTAGAAGTAAACTATTATAGCAACGAGAAAAAGAACGGTATCGAACTGCAAGAGTTAAAACTTAATTATTTTACAGATTATTCTTTGACTTCTTCTGCTTATCGTTCTACTGGTATGCAATATATCGGTAATTACAAGGGACTTCCACTAGACACTTGGGATGGAAATAGCGAAGTTAGTTTTATGAAATTATTAGGCAATAACGATAGATATTATGGAACTTCTGACGAATGTGTTGCAATAGCCAACAATTATGTTGACCCAAACTTCTATTACTATGACTCAATAAATGGTGTCAATTTTAATGGTATAACCAATAACAATGGTAGTATTGCAACAGAATTAAAAAGAACTACTGGCTTTATCGTAAAAATAGATAATAGGGCTTTTGAACTTAGACTTGACAAATTCTTTGACAAAGATGTTGGAGATGTTAGAAATATCTTTGGTATAGGTTGGAAAGTTGGCGAAAAATACAACCGTTATTATTACACCTATGGCAGTCTTTTTCAATCATGTTTACAAGCAACAAAAATTCAAAGTGCTGGAAATGGAACATTTTATATAACAGTAGATTTAAGTTCTTTATTCTCGATAAAAGAATACGACCTTACAACTAAAAAATATAAAGAAGATAATGTTACAGATGTCATTAAAAACTATGCTGTTATGAAATTTACAAAGAGTGAAAACGGTGCAAGGAATAGCACTCAATCTATGTTCGGTATTATTGAAAATAGTCCTAAATATGACTTGAAAGAAGACAAAATAGACACTACTTACTGGCAAGAAAGAATGCTTTACACATTATCTGAAAAAGACTTTACTTATCGTTATAGTGATGTTTACAAGGGATATTTTGCTAGTCTTAATTTAGACACTAAAAAGATGTTTGCAGATATGCCAAGAGCAAAAGTCAATATAACCATAAACTTACAATCAAAATATTTGGTAGATAACAAAATTAACATTGTCGGTTTCGATTATAACGGACTAGAAGATTTTGAAATTGATACTTTGACAATTACTGGCGAAAGCCAAACATTCTATTTACTAGAAAAATCATTGTATAACACTAATTTACAAACACTTAAATATTCTAGTGGAATAACATTTGATTTTGGCTCTAATGCCACAAATAACGAATATACGGGGGTGGTTCTATGAAATGGTATTCTTATGTAATTTGCTTTATTTTAATCGTTGTAGGCACATTTTGCGGTATTCAGTTATTCAAAGAAGTTAAGGCTGAAAGTTATGTAAATGGCACAATAGATATTTCTAATAAGTTTAGTCAAGAAAGTTTCTTTTATTCTGACCCAAGTGTAGTGTTTTATCATGATACTTATGACGATACAGACACATATTCTTTTAAAAAAGACTTGTTAAAAGTTGAAGACTTTAACGGAACTGATAAAGAATACAAGATTGTTCTTAACAACTATGTATTGACTAATTGCGATATTAAGGCTGGCTCTATCTTCTCTACTATTTCAATTGACTTTTACAACACTGACGGAGAAATAGTTTGCCCCGCAACAATGCAGATGTCTATCAAGTTTTTAAGCAACAAAACACAATTAACCTTGACAACAAAAGGTAACAAAAATGCAAGTTTCTTTGAACAATATTTCAAAGATAACGGCATTAGATTAAGGGTTGTTGAAATTTTATAAAAGAGAAATTATGGAAACAAAAAAAGTTTTAGGTATTATATTTAGCCTACTCTTTGTTGGTGCATTTGTTTTTGTTCTTTCTTGGGGAATTATAAACTTCAATAAAGTAAAGGACGGAATGTCTGGAACCGGGGTTTATACCAAAGAAGATATAAACAAATCTTACGAAGACGGTTATAATACCGCCCTAACAGATAAAGAAGAATATACAAAACTTATTGCAAGTTATAGAGATACAATCACAACATTAAATGATAATATCTCACAACTTAATTCACAAGTTACAGTTCTTCAAAATAACAATAAAGATTATTCAAATCAAATTGACAAGTTGAACACACAAAAATCTAGTCTTGAAACACAAGTAGATAATCTTACTACAATCAAAACAAACAATGAAACTACAATTGCGAGTTTGAATAATCAAATTACAGATTTACAAAAACAAGTTACAAATCTTACCAATAGTGGCGAAGATAAAAGCGAGCAAATCACAACATTAAATAACCAAATAACAACATTACAAAACACTGTTTCACAACTACAAACTACCAACGATATGAATGTTGCTACTATTAGAAGTTTGAATACGCAAATTGCTAATCTTAATACACAAATAAGTGATATGACTTTACAATCTCAAAATTCACAAGGTCAAATCAATGCTCTTAATAACAAAATCAGCGAACTACAAGCAAGTGTAACTTACTATGAAAGTTATATTGCCCAACTTAAAAATGGCGAACAAATAGTTGCGACATTCGAGTATGACGGAAGTGTTTACAATATTCAAATTGTAAACAAAGGCTCTAAACTCTCTGTAACAATTCCAACAAGCACTACTTACAAAATATTCAATGGTTGGACTGTAAACGGCTCTGCAATAGATTTATCTACTTATACAATAACTACCAACACAAAAATTGTTGCAGATGTTACATACAAATATGATGTCAAATTCAAAGTTGACGATACAATTTACAATAGTCAAATTATTACCAAAAATAACTGTGCAACTGTTCCTACTAACCCAACAAAAGACGGTTACGAGTTTGACGGTTGGTCTCTGAATGGTGTTGATGTTATATCTGATATTACATCTAAACAAGTTACACAAAATGTAACTTATACTGCGGTATTTACTAAACTTCATACAGTTACTTTCGTTTACGAAAATGAAACAAAATCTACTCAAACTATTAGAAATGGAGATATCGCTAATGCTCCAACTATAGAAAGTACCGATTATAAAATCTTCAATGGTTGGACTGTAAATGGTTCTAAAATTGATTTATCTACTTATAAAATTGTTACTAATACAACTTTTGTTGCAGATATAACATACAAGTATGATGTTAAATTTAAAGTTGAAGACAATGTTTTAGATAGTCAAATAGTAGCCAAAAATAACTATGCAATTGCTCCAAATGAACCAACGAAAGAACATTATAATTTTATTGGTTGGTCTTTAAATGGTGTCGACACTATAGATATTTCGCAATATAAAATAACCGAAAATTCCATCTTTAATGCTATATTTAAAATTCAAACTTTTACTGTAATTTTTTCGGTAGATGGAACCAATATTGGGACTAAAACAATTGAATATGGTAATGTGATTGGAGAATTTGACATTGTACCTAAAAAAGATAATTATGAATTTGCTTATTGGTCTTTACCTTATGGCTTTGGTTCTATAGATTTATCTACTTATGTAGTCACTAAAGATGTAACACTTTGGGCAAATTTTAACAAGGTTGTATTTACTTGTAAGTTCTATGACGGAGATACATTGTTAGGAATTCAAGAAATTAAAAAGGGAGAGAAAATTATATCTGCTCCAACCCCAACTAGCAGAAATAACTTAAAATTTTTGGGTTGGTCATATGATACTCGTGACGATTATTTGACAACAAATATATCAGATATGAGCATAACAAGCGACTGTGTATTTACAGCAAGATATACAAGGTCTTATGCCGGTAAATATAAAGGCACTATAGATAATGAGGATGCGTACCTAGTTATTGACTCAAATAGTGAGTCTGCAACAGTATCAGATACATACCTTACATATTCATATTTTCGTGGTAGAAAATTATATACAAATAATGGTATTTATATTGATGTATCTTCAAGAAATACAAAAATAATGAAATTTACTTTAGTATATAATCAAACAAATAACACTTGGGTTTATACCAAGACTATTTTAGATAGTGATACTGGCAAGGTTATTGCATCTAAAGACTATGTATTAACGTATGAGTCTCATGAAGAACTTGGTGTTAAATAAATATGATAACCATAATTTTTGCACCACCACGAACTGGTAAAACTTGCTTTATGACGCATTGTCTTAATGTCCAAGCATTCAATAGACAACGAAATAGACAAATGCAAGCAGAATTATCAAGCAAAGTGCAAAACGGCTTTACAAATATTAAGACTATACCCTTACATTGTGTTTCATCCAACTATGACTGCAAATTTAAAAAGTTTGGGTATAGTCCAAGATTTAGCCGTAGAATAAACCCATATAGACTAGGCTTTGCAAATAAGTTTGTAAAAACACACTTCAACTTACCCTATGAATGTATCGGCATAACGGAAGTCCAAAAGTATTTGAATAGCCGTATGTCAATGTATTTCCCCGAATGGCAAAGTCGTTGGTATGAACAACACGGGCATAACAATTTGGACATATTCCTAGACACACAAAGACCAATGCTAATTGATGTGAATATTCGAGAACTAGCACAGTTTATTGAAATTGTAAAACTTAATATAGATTATGACGAATATAGCAAAGTTAAAAGTTTGACTTGGAAAATTAGAAAGATTGAAAACAGTAGCCTATTTGACAGATATATGGCAAGTGGCAAGAAAGATAAAGAGTGCTATACCGAAGAAACAGTAACAGCAAACTACAATGTATTTGAGTGTTATGATAGTCAAAATTGTAAGCCAAAGTTTTATGAAAACCACTTTGACGAAGACATAGACTACAACGAAAGCAAAGACACGGAAGAAACATTGCAAGGCTATAAACAATATTTACAAGAAATGGACGACGAATTGCCCGAAAATTATTATCAAAGGAGAAAAGCAAGTTGATAAATTTTAATAAAAACAAACTTATAAACAAAACCCTAGACAAGTATTATGAAACCTTTTCTCACACCCTAGACACTGCCGACTATGTTCCAGAAAAGTTTAATAATAAAATACATAAATACATTTACAAGAATATGAAAAAAGCCTTTCGTAAGATAGACAAAGAAGACTACAAGTATCAGAAAGACTTAAAACGAAAATTAAAACTGAAAACACAAGAAGAAAAAGCAACCAAAGACAAACCAAAAAACAAACTTGCTTTATTCTTCAAAAAGTTGTTTTCACACAAAAAGCGAAGTGAAATTGTCAAGGAAAAAGCAGATTATTTTTTGGAACAAAAAATCAACGAGTGCGATAGCACTTCTGCCCTTGACAATGGCACAAGCGAACTAAACTCTTGCGACACAAACCACGAACAATAACATTGTTTCGGGGTTTGGTTGCCTAACGGCGAGTGATAAACGGGTCAAGGGACTAGTTCCTTGCGGGTTTGGGCAGAGCCCAAGAAAAGAAAGCAAGTAGTCTAACGATAGCATTTTCGCACTGGGGCCAAGGGTTTACCCGTGCCCCGTGCGAGAGTGTTACTCTACTTGACAATAGTAACACTCAACGGAATAAAAAATAAAATGGGAGTTTTTATGAAAGATAAAGAAGAACAAAAAACTGCCTATTACTTGTTTCAAAAAGATAGAATATTTAGAGATAAGACTTTAACTTCTTTATATTTTAAATCAAATAAGAAACAAGCAGAAAAGAAAAGTCGACCATACGATTTGGACGGAATAAGATATAAATTAGATTTGGAAACCGGCGAACTTAATTATTATAAAAAAAGTGATGTTCAAAATTCGCTTGCAAGTTCACTAAGAAGAACAAAAATTTTAATGAATATGCTTCTTGAAATGAATGATTTTGATTGGTTCGCTACACTTACCTTTGATAAAGAAAAGATAGATAGAACAAACGACGAGTTAATTTACAATGCTTATGTAAAATATATTAACAATGTAAAACACCAATTCCCTAGTTTTAAATATCTAACTGTTCTCGAAAGACACGAAGACGGTTGTATACATTTTCATTTGCTTATTGCAGGACTTACACCAAAACAACTTGGACTTGTAAATTCTGGAAAAGTTTGTTGTTCGTGGGCTTACTATAAAAATAAAATAGCAAGCCGTGAGTTCTTTGAAAGGACTAAAAGCGAACATGAATTACAAGATACTGACGGACTAGCCGTATACAATGTAACAACATTTCCATATGGACTAACAACGGTAACAAGAATTGCAAGTCGTGAAAGATGTAATAGTTATGTTAAAAAGTATATAAATAAAGATATAGGAAAGTCGACAGAGATATTTAAGAAAAGATTTTTTTATTCTAAAAATCTTAATATTCCGACCATTGTAAATAGACTTATAGGTGCAGATTTTGACACACCAAAAAATATAAAAGACATTATGTCTAATAACCCACATTTTCAAAATGCTGATTTTGCTAACTACAATGAAGAACATAATATTTTGCAATATTGGGAAGACAATAGTGTCAAAAATTGTATTGATAAAGGTTTTATTCCTTTATCACAAAAAGAAATTGAAGAGATAAATAATATTTTTTAAAGGAGAAAATATTGGCAAAGAAGATTAAACAAATTAGGGGCTTTGTTATGAATAAACAAACCGGACATGTTTCTTATGCTTACAGACAAAGGAAAGCATATGTAAAATCTTTAGGCTTCACTCATAACTCAAAAGATAAAGCCGAAAAGAAAAAATTGCATTATAACATTGACCCAAATGACAAAAGAGATTGTTATGTAAAAACAAAAGTTGAAAATCAAAAATACAATACATATCGTAGTAAAACTGAATATAAAAAGCACAGAATACACAGTAAAGATAAAAGTATTATTGATTACATAATTTCAAATGACAATAAAAAAAGAAGATAATTGCTTATCTTCTCCGAAAGAATGTTCAATGTAAATAAATTACAACACATATTACGAATTGGGAATAAATTCCTTTTCACTCAACTTTCGATGTAATTATATAACAATATAATCTTAAAATCAATAGTTTTAATAAAAAATTTAATAGGAGAAAAAATGGAAGAATTTATAAAAAGTGATTTAGATTTTGAAGATAGTGAATTACATCTTTTAATGCTTGCATTACAAGATTGTTTCGAAGATAATCAGATAAACTTTTGCCAAACTTGTAAAACTATATATGATATTTGGAGTTATTGCAAAAAGAGTTATTTCAAAGCAAAAAACAATGAATATTATAATTCATACAAGTTGCTTGCAAAGTTTGGCTTTGATAAAAAAGCAGTAAATAGATATAAGCAATGTTATGAAAGATTTGTTTTACAAGGTGCAAATGTTTTACTTAATGATTACAAAGACTTTTCACCTAGTAAGTTGTTTGAATTGTTAGTTCTATCTTCTGAAACATCAGACGAACTTGTAAAAAAACAATTCATAAAACCAACTATGACAGTTAAACAAATTCGTGAATACATTAAAACATTAAAAGACGGCTCTGACAAAGCCGAAAAAGTTATTGAAGATACAACTATTAACGAAGACGATATTCCAATGGCTTATGATCCAAAACAAGAATATGAATATTCATATTTTGAAACAAAGACAAAAAACCAACTAT
>ERZ808240.3200-NODE-3200-length-16296-cov-7.758574_pt1 | contig 16296 bp, 13 predicted proteins | sample MGYA00521084_ERZ808240 | MGnify/ENA primary metagenome ERZ808240 (study PRJEB31516, sample SAMN03275571) | gut metagenome | biome: mammalia-associated habitat; material: feces | host: Papio cynocephalus | place: Kenya | collected 2012-08-06 ... | reverse complement strand
ATCAGGCAAGAATTGCATTATACAATATGTTTGAGTATGCAAAAGAAAATGAAGTCTTGTGTAGCAATCCCTGTAAAAAATCTGTGAAAAGTGATATGGGAAAGCCATCTGAGAAGAAGGTAGCATTAACAAGAGAAACACAAAAAACATTTTTACAATATGCAGAAGATCAAAGCTATGAAAATCAGTATCGTTTTATACTACAAACCGGATTGCGAACAGGCGAATTGGTAGGATTGAAATGGGAAGATGTCGATTTTAAATCCAAAACAATTCAGATTCGCAGAAGTATGGAATATCGTTACAGTGCAAAGGAGTGGCGTATCGGAGAACCAAAGAGTAAATCAGGTTACCGTACGATACCCTTAACAGAAGAAGCGGTTGCTATACTGAAAAAACAAAAAGAAAAGAATAAGAGGATTTCAGAAATTTCAACAGAATGGGAAGAATTTGTGTTTCTGTGTCGAAAAGGAACACCGGTCAAGAACAGTACATATGATACGGCGTTGTTTAAAATCTGTGATAAAGCAAAAATTCCAAGATTTTCGATGCATATCTTGAGACATACGTTTGCTACCAGATGTATTGAAGCGGGAATGAAACCAAAAACACTTCAGATGTTACTGGGCCATTCAAATATTGGAATTACAATGAACTTATATGTTCATACTACCGAAGAAGAAAAGAAAAAAGAAATGGAATTGGTAGCAGAAGCACTTATGGCAATGTAATGGCCCACAAAATGGCCCACTTGCAAAAATAAGTATGCTGAAATCCCATGAAATCAAAGGATTTATAGGAGGAAATATAAAAAATGAAATTAGGAATCGTCGGATTACCAAACGTAGGAAAAAGTACCCTGTTTAATTCTCTTACAAAGGCGGGAGCAGAATCAGCTAACTATCCATTCTGTACCATTGACCCGAACGTAGGAGTTGTAACAGTACCGGATGAAAGATTAAATGTATTGGGTGAGATGTATCATACCAAGAAGATCATTCCTGCAGCAATTGAATTTGTTGATATTGCAGGTCTTGTAAAAGGAGCTTCAAAAGGTGAAGGACTTGGGAATCAGTTCCTTGCCAATATCCGTGAAGTAGATGCGATCGTACATGTAGTAAGATGTTTTGAGAACAGTAATATCGTACACGTAGACGGAAGTATTAATCCGCTCCGTGATATTGAGACAATTAACTTGGAATTGATCTTCTCTGATCTTGAGATTCTTGAAAGAAGAATTGCAAAAGTATCTAAAGTCGCAAGAAATGATAAATCTGCAGCAAAAGAACTTGCACTTCTGAATAAGATCAAAGCACATCTGGAAGATGGAAAGCTTGCAAAGACATTTGACGAAGTGGATGATGAGGAAGAACAGGCATGGCTGGAAAGCTATAATCTTCTCACTTACAAACCGGTTATCTATGCAGCAAATGTATCTGAAGATGATCTTGCCGATGATGCGGCGAATAACGAAGGGGTACAGGCTGTACGTGAGTATGCAAAAAGTGAGCAGAGTGAAGTATTCGTAGTATGTGCAGAGATTGAAGCAGAGATTTCAGAGCTGGATGATGATGAGAAGAAGATGTTCCTGGAAGATCTTGGATTAAAAGAATCCGGACTGGAAAAACTGATCAAAGCAAGTTATAAATTACTTGGACTTATCAGTTACCTGACAGCAGGTGAACCAGAAGTCCGTGCATGGACGATCACAGAAGGAACAAAAGCACCTCAGGCAGCAGGAAAAATCCATTCTGACTTTGAAAGGGGATTTATCCGTGCAGAGGTTGTATCGTATGATGATCTGATCGCATGTGGAAGCCACGCAGCAGCCAAAGAAAAGGGATTAATCCGTCTGGAAGGCAAAGATTATGTGGTAAAAGACGGAGATATCATGCTGTTCAGATTTAATGTATAAAGGGAGCGTTTTAAATGCACAGAACAATTGATTTCCCTAATCTTGGAATTCATTTGAAATCTGTCGGAGATCATATTACCGTTTTTGGATTTGATATTGCGTATTACGGAATTGTTATAGGAATTGGAATTCTGGCGGGACTTGCACTGGCTGTAATGGAAGCAAAACGTACACATCAGAATGTTGAAGACTACTATGATCTGGCAGTATATGGAGTGATTTTTTCGATTATCGGAGCAAGAGCGTATTATGTAATCTTCTCCTGGGATATGTATAAAGGTGATATTAAAAGCATCCTGAATATCCGTGAAGGGGGACTTGCTATTTATGGCGGTGTTATTACAGCAATTATTGTTGTATTTATATTTGCAAAAATAAGAAAATTGTCTCCGTTTCTGCTTTTTGATACCGGAGGGTTTGGTCTGATTACGGGACAGATGATTGGAAGATGGGGGAATTTCTTTAACAGGGAAGCGTTTGGCGAATATACGAATGGATTATTTGCCATGAGACTACCGGTAGATGCAGTCAGAAGTTCAGACATTACGACAAAGATGTGGAATCATGTGCAGACGATAAAAGGCGTGATGTATATTCAGGTGCATCCGACGTATCTGTATGAATCGATGTGGTGTCTGATGGTATTGGTCATTATGCTGTTATACCGCAAACATAAGAAGTTTGACGGAGAGGTATTTCTGATCTATCTATTAGGTTATGGACTTGGAAGAGTCTGGATTGAAGGCCTGAGAACGGATCAGTTGTTATTGCCTAAGATTGGACTTCCGGTGTCCCAGATTCTTGCTGGAATAATTGTAGTGATATCTGCAATACTGATTATTGTAGGACGTAAAAGAGCTGCACAAGAGAAATAATCCGGAAAATAATAGAAGATAAAAAATAAGAATTGCAACAATGTGGTGCAATTCTTATTTTTTTACTGTCATGGTATCAGAAAAATAGTAATGAATAAAGTAAAGACCTAATCAAAAGAGCTAAGAGCAAAGTCTAAAATAACGATTTGCTCTTTCAAGACTTGACGAGTATAATGAGATAATAAAAGAATAAGTAGGGATGGTAGAGATTGGAAAGCGAGAAAAAAATGATAATAAAAAATGTAATCGTCTATACAGAAGAAAAGAAGTTTACAGCAGGCGGCATTGTAATTCATGATGATAAGATTGACAGTATCTATACTACAGACAACGTACCGGATATGATCGGGGAAGAGGTGATTGATGGACAGGGAGCATATGCAATCCCGGGACTGATCGATCTGCATTTCCACGGATGTATGGGAGATGATTTCTGTGATAACAGCAAAGAAGCAATTGAAAATATTGCAAAATATGAGGCATCTGTAGGTGTTACAACAATCGCACCGGCGACAATGACACTTCCAGTAGAAGAGTTGGAAGATATTTTAAGAACAGCTGCTGAATATAAGAAAGAACAGAATCCTAAGGGAGCGGACCTTGTAGGTGTGAACATGGAAGGACCGTTCATCAGTCCGGTGAAAAAAGGTGCACAGGATGAAAGAAATATCATGCCTTGTGATACGGAAATCTGCCAGAGATTTCTGGATGCGTCTGAGGGACTGGTAAAGTTCGTAGGACTTGCACCGGAAGAAAGTGATAAAGCAGTGGACTTTGTAAAAGAGATGAAAGATAAGGTGAATATTTCCCTTGCACATACGAATGCTGATTATGCACACGCAAAAGCAGCGTTTGATGCAGGTGCGAATCATGCAGTACATCTCTTTAATGCAATGCCTGCATTCACACACCGTGAACCAGGTGTAGTGGGTGCTGTATCAGATAGTGAGCACGTAATGACAGAGATTATCTGTGACGGGGTACATATCCATCCATCTATGGTTAGAGCAGCATTCAAGATGATGGGAGCAGACCGCATGATATTGATCAGCGACAGTATGCGTGCAACAGGAATGCCGGATGGACAGTATACACTTGGCGGACTGGATGTAAAGGTTGTCGGCAATCATGCGACACTGGTATCTGACGGAGCACTTGCAGGATCAGTAACAAATCTTGCTGACTGCCTGCGTACAGTAGTTAAGAAGATGGAGATTCCGCTTGAGACAGCTGTAGCATGCGCAACGATCAATCCGGCTAAGAGTCTTGGAATTGAAGACACATATGGTTCGATCGCACCGGGAAAGAAAGCGAATATCATATTATTAGATGAGAATCTGGATCTTAAGATGGTAATTAAGGACGGACAGGAATTGTAGAAAAATAAAAAACGACAATGAACAAGATAGTTTTTTTAGGTGATAGTATTACAGATGCCGGACACTGCTTCTCAGAGAATCTTCTGGGGGATGGATACGTGAATCTGGTGGATAAAGAGTTAAAAATGCAGTCGACCGGAGGAAAAACATACCAGATTATGAATCGCGGACATGATGGATTTACAATTCATGGAGTCTGGCGGATGCTGGAATATGATTGCATTTCCATGAAACCGGATGTAGTAAGTCTTTTGATCGGATGTAACGATGCCGGAGTGGTGATGAACACAGGAAGGAGTCTGGCTGAACAGCAATTTGCGGAGTGTTATGAAGCGGTTATAAGAGAAATAAAGAATCATACACATGCAAAGATTATCTGCATGGCGCCATTTATACTTCCTCATCCAAGAGAATATGTAAACTGGATTCCGGTAATCAGAGAAATTGAAAGAATAGAAAGAAATATCGCAGAAAAATATCAGACGGGATATGTGCCGCTTCAGGATGAACTGGTCAAAGTTGCTGAAGAATATGGATATGAAAGGATTACCGTAGATGGCATTCATTTGTGTGAATGTGGAAATTATGTGGTCGCAAAGATGTGGGAAAAAGCTTTTCTTGAGGCAATTACTGATTAGAAGCAAATGATTATATAAAAAGATGGTTGGTTCACAAAAATGAAAAATTGTCTTGACAAAGCATTTCAAATCAGTTAGTCTTTAACACAGACAGGAAAATAATATACAGATATCACAAAGGCTTGGAAAAGAAGAAGTAGTGATTCACACACCCATACAGAAAGCTGCCGGTTGATGAGAGGCGCATGAAAGAGTGAAGAGCGAATACATCTTGGAGCTGCACACCGAAATGAATATACACATTTTCGAAAGTAGGCTGTGACGTCGGGCACACGTTATAGTGCAAAGGTCTGTGAACACGCAGACTGAATGAGGCTGAATACGCAGGTAATCAGCGAAATAAGGTGGTACCACGGTTTATATCGTCCTTATCCAATCAATATTGGATAGGGACTTTTTTTGAACAATTATGTGGGAAATCGCTCTCTGAAGTAAAGTGAGAATTCTGTAAATCATTAACATAATAAAAGGAGAATAAAAATGGGAATTTATGAAGAACTCGTTGCAAGAGGACTGATCGCTCAGGTAACAGACGAAGACAGAATCAGAGATCTGGTTAATAACGGAAAGGCTACATTCTACATCGGATTTGATCCGACTGCAGACAGTCTTCATGTAGGACACTTCATGGCACTGTGCCTGATGAAACGTCTGCAGGAAGCCGGAAATAAGCCGATCGCACTGATCGGTGGAGGAACAGCTATGATCGGTGATCCATCCGGAAGAACAGATATGCGTAAGATGATGACACCAGAGACGATCCAGCACAACTGCGACTGCTTTAAGAAGCAGATGAGCCGTTTCATCGATTTCTCTGATGGCAAAGCACTGATGGTGAATAACGCAGACTGGCTGATGGGACTGAACTACATTGAAGTATTACGTGAAGTGGGAGCACATTTCTCTGTTAACCGTATGCTGACTGCAGAGTGCTATAAACAGAGAATGGAAAAAGGACTCAGCTTCCTTGAGTTTAACTACATGATCATGCAGGCATATGACTTCTATGAGTTATATCAGAAATACGGATGTAACCTTGAGTTCGGTGGAGACGACCAGTGGAGCAACATGCTTGCAGGTACAGAACTGATCCGTCGTAAATTAGGAGAAGATGCATCAGCTATGACAATTACATTGCTTCTGAACTCCGAAGGTAAGAAGATGGGTAAGACACAGAGTGGTGCTGTGTGGCTTGATCCAAACAAGACATCGCCATTCGAGTTCTATCAGTATTGGAGAAATGTAGCAGACGCAGACGTATTAAAATGTATCCGTATGCTGACATTCCTTCCATTAGAAGAGATTGACAAGATGGATACATGGGAAGGTGCACAGCTTAATACAGCAAAGGAAATTCTTGCATTCGAGCTTACAAAACTGGTTCATGGTGAAGAAGAAGCACAGAAAGCACAGGATGCCGCCAAAGCTTTATTCTCAACAGGTGCCGCAGCGGACATGCCAAAGACAGAGCTTACAGAGGAAGATCTTACAGATGGCAATATTGACATTCTTACCATGCTGGTAAAATCAGGACTGACAGCATCTAAATCAGAAGCACGCCGTGCCGTACAGCAGGGTGGAGTATCTGTAGATGGAGAGAAGGTTACAGATGTATACCAGACATTTGCAGGCGAAGCATTAAATGGTGAAGGTGTAGTTCTGAAAAAAGGAAAGAAAAACTTCCGTAAAGTGTTAGTAAAATAGTATAAGGAGGATTCTGAAATGGCATTTAAAGAAGTAGCAATTGAAAGTCTGGAATTCAATCCATTTACAAAGATTTCCAAAGAATGGATGCTGGTAACAGCAGGAGATGAGAAGAAAAGTAATACGATGACCGCAAGCTGGGGCGGCGTCGGAATCATGTGGGGCAAGAATATTGCAACCGCATATATCCGTCCGCAGAGATATACAAAGAAGCTCATGGATGCGACAGGAATGTATACACTTTCTTTTCTTTCAGAAGATTACAGAAAAGCATTGAATGTATGTGGTTCTGTATCAGGAAAAGATATAGAAGATAAGTGGAAAGAAGCAGGACTTCATCCATATGCGGTAGACGGAACAACAGCAGTCGAAGAAGCAGACTTGATTTTCGTATGTAAAACACAGTATACACAGGATATGAAACCAGAATGTTTCAATGTCAAAGAAAATGATGAAAAATGGTATCCGAATAAGGATTATCATACCATGTATATGGGCGAGATCGTGAAAGTGTTAAAGAGAATATAGTATTATAATAAGAAGTGTGCAAGGGGCACTGCCAGTGGCAGTGCCTTTTTTGCTTTTTTTAGTATCAAATGTGGTATAATAAAAACGAGTGGTCTGCCTGAGCAGAGTTTGTGGCGGACACAGAAAGGATGGATGAGTTATGTGGGCTTATAATAGTATTTTTTATCAGATTTATCCGATAGGATTCTGTGGGGCACCAGTACATAATGATGGTGTGTGTGTGCCGCGTATCCGCAAGCTTATGGACTGGTCTGAATACCTTCAGACATTAGGAGTAGATTCAATTCTGCTGAATCCAATCTTTGAATCTGATAATCACGGATATGATACAAGAGATTTTAAGAAGATCGACTGCAGACTTGGTACGAATGAAGACTTTAAAGAGGTCTGTGAAGATCTGCATAAGCATAATGTAAAGATCGTACTGGACGGTGTATTTAACCATGTAGGACGTGGATTCTGGGCGTTCAGGGATGTGCAGGAGAAGAAATGGGATTCACCGTATAAGGACTGGTTCCACTTAAGCTTTGACGGTAACAGTTGTTATAATGATGGCTTTTGGTATGAAGGATGGGAAGGACATTTTGAGCTGGTCAAATTAAACCTTCAGAATCCTGCGGTTGTAGATTATCTGATGGAATGTGTGAAATATTGGATCGATGAATTCGATATTGACGGACTGCGTCTGGATGTCGCATACAGTCTGGATCATAATTTTATGAGACGCCTGCGTTCTTATACACAGGAACTAAAACCGGATTTTGCTCTGATCGGAGAAGTATTATTCGGAGATTATAATATCATTGTCAATGATGAGATGCTTCACAGCTGCACGAATTATGAGTGCTACAAAGGATTATATTCCAGCTTTAACAGTATGAATATGTTTGAGATCGCGCATTCCCTGCACCGGCAGTTTGGAAGTGACCAATGGTGCATTTACAGAGGAAAGCATCTGATGACGTTCGTGGATAACCATGATGTAACAAGGCTGGCAAGTATTCTGACGAATAAGAAGCATATTCCGCTGGCATATGGATTGCTTATGGGTATGCCGGGAATTCCATGCCTCTATTATGGAAGTGAATGGGGAGAACTGGGAGAGAAAGCACCGGATAATGATTATGCACTCCGTCCGTGCTTTGAAGAGCCGAAACCAAATGAACTGACAGAGTTTATTAAGAAACTGATCCATGTCCGTCAGGAAAGTGATGCACTTTGCAATGGTTCATATAAGAATGTAGTAATCCAGAATCATCAGTTGGTATTCGAACGTTGCTCAGAGAAAGAAAGAGTGATTGTTGCAATCAATGCTGCTGATTATGCATATACTGCAAATGCAGGCGAACTAAACGGAACGGCAACGGATCTTCTGACAGGAGAAACGGTTACGATGAACGGGCAGCTTGAACTAAAACCATACAGTGTACAGTATCTGAAATTTTAGTGAGATTTTAAGAAAAACATCTCAAAAAACAGTTGACACACACGGCACAGTATAATATAATAAGCAAGTATGACAAAAGGAGAAACAGTAAGAGGCCAAAGCCCCGGAATCTTGCTGATTCTGATATATTATCATGAAAATGTTAATGATTCACAGGAGGTAAACCACAATGAAAACTTATATGGCTAATCCAGATAAGATTGAAAGAAAATGGTATGTAGTTGACGCTTCGGAATATACATTAGGACGTTTAGCATCAGAAGTTGCTAAGGTTTTAAGAGGAAAGAACAAACCGGAGTTTACACCACACGTTGATACAGGCGATTATGTAATCGTTGTTAATGCAGAAAAGGTTAATGTAACAGGTAAGAAACTGAATCAGAAGATTTATTACAATCACTCTGAATATGTAGGTGGAATGAAAGAGACTACATTAGCAGAGATGATGGCTAAGAAACCTGAGAAGGTTATTGAACTTGCTGTTAAGGGAATGCTTCCAAAGGGACCTTTAGGAAGATCTATGATCAAGAAACTTCACGTATACGCTGGACCAGAGCACGCTCAGCAGGCTCAGAAACCAGTTGAACTGAAATTCTAAGAAAGGTTAAAAGGAGGATTTTACAATGGCTACTGCAAAATTTTACGGAACAGGTAGAAGAAAAAAATCTGTTGCTAGAGTATATTTAGTACCAGGAACAGGTAAAATTACTATCAATAAAAGAGATATCGATGAGTATTTCGGACTCGAGACATTAAAGGTTGTTGTTCGCCAGCCATTAGCTGCAACAGACACAGAAGGAAAATTCGATGTAATCGTTAATGTTAAGGGTGGTGGATACACAGGACAGGCTGGAGCAATCCGTCACGGTGTTGCAAGAGCACTTCTTGAGGCTGATGCTGATTACAGACCAGTTCTTAAGAAAGCTGGATTCCTTACACGTGATCCACGTATGAAAGAACGTAAGAAATACGGTCTCAAAGCAGCTCGTAGAGCACCACAGTTCTCAAAACGTTAATTTATACGAATTATTCGATATATACAAAGGGAAATACACAGCACCCGGAGGCGTTATGCTTCCGGGATTTTTTAGAAAAGAGAATATTTTAGCAAAACAATCGAAAGGTTGCGACGCAAAGCTAAAGGGCCTGTAAAATGGCAGCCAGTTGCAGTTGTTTATAAGAGTATTGTTTTGGGTGAAGCATACTCTTTTTTATTGTCCTGAATTTGCAGGGAGATATGGCAGAAGTATCTATAAATTATATCGAATGTTTCATTGTGAAAAAAGGAAGTATGAAATGAAAGAAGAAACAGGAAAAAAGGAGTCAGTATTATACCAGGAAGAAAAAATATATCTCGAAAAAAATAATAAATTAGACGAGAAAAATTATGAGGCGATTCGATCTGCAATTGGGAAGAATAATGCAGTCGGCTCGGTATCGGGATATTATGATGAGCGGTTGAGCATATTACATCTTAGTAGTTTCTTTTTGAAAAATCTTGGATATGATTATGAAGGGCTGATAGATGTGACGAAAGGATCATTCCTGGAACTGGTGTATGAAAAAGACAGAAGTTCTTTTGAATTACAAAAGTTTATGGATATGGAAGGCATGAACGAATGCCGGATGCTGACCAGAGATGGTACCCCGGTATATGTACAGATATATAAGTGCGACTCTGTTGATAAGGACGGGATCCCAATATGGATATTGTCTGTCAGGATAGACTGGACGGAGCAGAACCTTACACTGCTCAATGATGTGATCCAGTCAGGAGTATGGTATTTTGACTGTGATGAAGAAGGACAGATCTGTAATGTTGTGTGGAGCAGACGATTCCGGAAGATGCTTGGATACAGGGATGAAAAAGACTTTCCAAATGTTCTGGAATCCTGGTCGGATCTGCTTCATCCAGACGATAAGGATGCAACGTTGAAGAGACTGAAAGCAGCAATTGCGGATACTTCGAATCAGACCAAATATGATGTAAAGTATCGTCTGAAAATGAAGGATGGAGAATATCAGTGGTTTCTGGCAAATGCTGAGGTGACCAGACGGTTGGACGGAACTGCACGCAGAATTGTTGGTGTATTCATGAACATTGATCGTGGAGAACGGACTGCAATGCAGGCAGAGAGACTGATCCAGGACAATGAGGCACAGAACCAGCTGATTGATGGAATGGTAAAGCTGGTAAGCCGGTTTGCAGTTTGTAATCTGGAAGAGGACTGGTATAAGTTTTTCAATATATCCAGTAATATCAAGTATGCACCAACTGGGCACTATACAGAACTGGTGAAAGAAATTGGTGAAAAATTCAAACCAATCACTGAAAGTGAATCGATAGAGAACATATTTTCATGCGAAACAATACGGGCAGAACTGAGAGAGAAAGATGATATATACCGGTTTGAATATTGTACGAAGAATGAGAACAAGTATAAAAGCTGTGCGATCATTCCACTAAAATGGAATGAAGATAAGGTAGAAAAAGTGCTGTTGATCGCGCAGGACATTACACAGGAAAAGCTGCTTGAGCTGGATTCCAAACACGCATTGCAGGATGCATATGAAGCAGCGGAACGCGCCAATAAAGCAAAGACAGAGTTCCTGTCTAATATGTCTCATGATATCCGGACCCCGATGAATGCGATCGTAGGTATGACTGCAATTGCAGGTGCCAATATTGAAAATAAAGAACGTGTTCTGGAATGTCTCAGCAAGATCACACAATCAAGCCGGCATTTACTTGGATTGATCAATGAGGTTCTGGACATGAGCCGCATTGAAAGTGGAAAGATTGATCTGACGGATGAAGAGTTCAATTTATCAGATCTGGTAGAGAATCTGATCACAATGGTACAGCCGGAATTAGAAGCACACAGTCATGAATTCGAAGTTAAGATAAAAGACATCGAACATGAAGCTGTCTGTGGAGACAGCCTGCGTATTCAGCAGGTATTTACGAATATCATGAGTAATGCCGTGAAATATACACCGAATGGAGGCAAGATTACGTTTTCCATAACAGAACGGCCTACACAGTTCCCGGAAGTCGGATGTTATGAGTTCGTGATAGAAGATAATGGTGTCGGAATGTCTCCGGAATTCCAGAAAATATTATTTGATCCATTTACCAGAGTAGACGATAAGCGTATCTCGAGAATACAGGGAACCGGACTGGGAATGGCTATTACAAAAAATATTGTGAAGATGATGAACGGCCATATTGATGTAGAAAGTGAACTGGGAGAAGGGACAAAATTTATCGTTACGATTTTCCTGAAATTACGGGAGACAGAAAAAGAATATATAGAAGAACTGGTGGATCTTCCGGTATTGGTTGTTGACGATGATAAAGATTGCTGCGAAAGTGCGGTGGACATTCTTAAGGAGATTGGAATTGACGGAGAATGGGTAACATCCGGGGAAAAAGCTGTAGAAGAAGTGGTAGAGCGTCACGAGAGAAAAGAAGACTTCTTTGCAGTGATCATGGACTGGAAGATGCCCGGCATGGATGGAATTGAGACGACGAGAGAGATAAGGAAACACGTAGGAAATGATGTAACAATCATTGTGCTGTCAGCATATGATATTTCCGATATAGAGATGGAAGCAAGAGCAGCCGGTGTAGACGGATTTATCGCAAAACCATTGTTCAGATCAAGACTTACAGCAACCTTGAAGAATCTTGTAAATGAGGAGCATGAGAATGCAGAAAGAGAATATCTGTCAGAAATTGCAGAAAATGATTATTCCGGTAAGCGGATTCTTCTGGTTGAAGATAATGAACTGAACAGTGAAATTGCACAGGAGATTCTGTCTATGACAGGTGCGCAGATTGAAACTGCAGAGAACGGAAAAGAGGCTCTGGAGAAAATAGAAAGATCGCCAGCAGGTTATTTTGACCTGGTATTTATGGATATTCAGATGCCGGTCATGAATGGGTATGAGGCTGCTTCTGCAATCCGTGCACTTGGAAAGCCGAAAGGAAACCGGATCCCAATTATTGCCATGACTGCAAATGCATTTGCAGAAGATGTGCTGATGGCGAAAAATGTGGGTATGAATGAGCATATAGCCAAGCCGTTGGATATGTGTAAGCTGAATGCGGTGATGCAGAGATGGATGTAAACGAGTGATTAACATTTACAGAAAAATATGTTTGCGCTATGATAGAGAAAACGGGAGAAGAGGAGCGAAAACATGAATGAAATAGTACATGCAACAGAAAAAGACATACCGGAACTTATGTCAATGATCCATGAAATCTACGACGCCATTCCGATAAAAGAATGGTTCTGCCTGAATGGGGATGAAGCAGTGACCGGCTATATGACAACAGGCGGATTCGCATTAAAGGCTATGTGCGATGGAAAACTTGCAGGTGTGTTTATCGCAAGGACAAAGGATCTTGGAGAAGAAAATATCGGATATGACCTGAAATTTGACGAAAAACAGAGAAAGCAAGCGGCACATATGGAGATAGCCATGGTAAGAGAAGAATATCGGGGACATGGCTTACAGAGACAGATGATGGAAGAAGCAGAAAGAATTTTAAAAGAACAAGGTTTCCATTATCTGCTCGGAACAGCACATCCGGATAATGCAGCAAGTGTGAACAGCTTCCTGAAATTACAGTATGAACAAGTAATGACGAAAGAAAAATATGGCGGAATGAAGAGAAGTATTTTCTGCAAAAAGATATGATGCAGAATGTTAAAGTACGATATATTATGATTGCAAGGTTTTGTTCAAACCGTTATAATGGAGATGTCAGCAGAGAATCTGCTGGCATCTTTTCAATATCAAAGAGATAATCAGGGAGAATTTTATGAGTATATTAAATGTTGAGCATCTGACACATGGTTTCGGAGACAGGGCCATATTCTCAGATGTTTCTTTTCGACTTTTAAAGGGAGAACATATCGGACTGGTAGGAGCCAACGGAGAGGGGAAATCAACCTTTATGAATATCGTGACCGGAAAACTTGTACCGGATGAAGGCAAGGTAGAATGGTCTAAGAATGTACATGCCGGATATCTGGATCAGCATGCGGTGCTGGAAAAGGGCATGACGATCCGAGATGTATTGAAATCAGCATTTGATCCGTTACTTCAGAAAGAACAACGCATGAATGAAATCTGCGATCTTCTTGGAACGGCGGACGAAGAAGAGATGAACCGTCTGATGGATGAACTGGGAACTATCCAGGATGAACTGACTTTACATGATTTTTATACGATTGATGCAAAAGTAGAAGAAGTAGCAAGAGCGCTTGGCTTATTGGATCTGGGACTGGATCGGGATGTAACAGACTTAAGTGGAGGCCAGCGGACGAAGGTTCTTCTTGCAAAACTATTATTGGAAAAGCCGGATATCCTTCTGCTGGATGAGCCGACAAACTACCTGGATGAGGAGCATATTGCCTGGTTGAAACGTTATCTTCTGGACTATGAGAATGCATTTATTCTGATCTCACATGATATTCCGTTCCTGAACGACGTAGTCAATATTATCTACCATATGGAGAATCAGGAATTGAATCGTTATGTAGGGGATTATGATCATTTTCAGGAAGTCTATGCAGTGAAAAAAGCGCAGCTGGAAGCTGCATATAGAAGACAGCAGCAGGAGATCAGTGAACTGAAAGATTTCGTGGCACGTAATAAAGCCCGTGTATCCACCAGAAATATGGCAATGTCCAGACAGAAGAAGCTGGATAAAATGGATGTGATCGAGCTGGCTGCCGAGAAACCAAAGCCGGAGTTTCATTTCCGCTATGGACGTACACCTGGAAAGATGCTATTCGAGACGCACGATCTGGTGACGGGATATGATGAACCATTATCGAAACCATTGAATTTCAGCATGGAGCGTGGTCAGAAGATCGCACTGGTTGGAACGAACGGAATCGGGAAGACTACCTTATTAAAAAGTATTCTGGGATTGATTCCATCCTTATCCGGCAGCTGTGAACTGGGAGAAAATCTGGAGATTGGATATTTTGAACAGGAAGTAAAGGGAGAGAATAAGACAACCTGTATTGATGAGATCTGGCAGGAGTTTCCATCATTTACCCAGTATGAAGTGCGTTCAGCACTGGCAAAATGCGGACTGACAACCAAGCATATCGAAAGTCAGGTCAGAGTATTAAGTGGTGGAGAACAGGCGAAAGTAAGACTTTGCAAGCTGATCAACCGGGATACGAATATTCTGCTTTTAGACGAGCCGACAAATCATTTGGACGTGGATGCGAAAGATTCTCTGAAAAAAGCACTGCAGGAATATAAGGGAAGTATCCTGCTGATCTGCCATGAGCCGGAATTTTACCAGGATGTGGTAAATGAAGTGTGGGATATGAGTAAGTGGACGACAAAAGTATTCTAACTGGGGATGATAGAAATGGAACAGACGAAACACGATAAGATGAAATACCGCCTGGCAGATGCTATGAAGAACTGCATGAAAAAGATGCCGGTGGAAAAGATTACGGTAAAGGAAATTGTGGCAGAATGCGGGACGACAAGACAGACATTTTACCGGAATTTCCAGGACAAATATGATCTGATCAACTGGTACTTTGACCGGATCCTGTTGGAATCTTTTCAGCATATGGGAGAAGGAAAGACAGCTTATGAAGGTCTGGTTAATAAGTTTCATTATATTGAAGAAGAAAAATTATTTTTCAAAGCGGCATTCAGGAATGATGACCAGAACTGTCTGAGGGATCATGATTTTCAATTGATCCTCAGGTTTTATGAGAATCAGATCCAGGGAAAAACGAAGCAGCCAATTCCGGAGAATCTGCATTTTCAGCTGGAAATGTATTGTCAGGGATCGGTATATATGACAACCCAGTGGGTGTTAGGCGATATGAAGAAGCGGCCGGAAGAGATGGCAAAGAATCTGGTAGAGGCAATGCCTGCCGAACTGGAAACATTATTTCGAAAATTAGAACTCCTGTAAGAGGGAGTTCTTTTTGTATATAAGGTATAAAAAGTTACAGATTAATGAAAATGTAACGTGCAAAAGTTACAAAATAATAACTTTGTAACTTACATGGAAGTGAAATGATTGTTAAAATAAAGACATAAAGAAACGAAAAGGAGTGTCAGTTATTATGGCAAACAGAATTAATTTAAACCAGACATCATTTCACGGAGCAGGAGCAATCAAAGAGATTGCAGCAGAAGTGAAAGTAAGAGGACTGAAAAAAGCCCTGGTATGTTCAGATCCTGATCTGATCAAATTCAATGTAACAACAAAGGTAACAAAAGTTCTGGATGATGCAGGATTGGAATATGAGTTATATTCTGATATCAAACCAAATCCGACAATTCAGAATGTACAGCATGGAGTAGAAGCTTTCAAGAAAGCAGGAGCTGATTACATCATTGCTATTGGCGGCGGATCTTCTATGGATACATCAAAAGCAATCGGTATTATTATCGCAAATCCGGAATTCGAGGATGTAAGAAGTCTGGAAGGAACAGCACCAACGAAAAACCCATGTGTTCCGATCATTGCAGTACCGACAACAGCCGGAACAGCAGCAGAAGTAACAATCAACTATGTTATTACTGATGTTGAGAAGAAGAGAAAATTCGTCTGTGTAGATCCACATGATATGCCGGCTATCGCAGTTGTAGACCCTGAGATGATGTCTTCTATGCCAAAAGGACTGACAGCTTCTACAGGTATGGATGCCCTGACACATGCAATCGAAGGATATACTACAAAGGCTGCATGGGAAATGACAGATATGTTCCATCTGAAAGCAATCGAACTCATTTCCAAATCTTTAAG
>ERZ808240.3198-NODE-3198-length-16300-cov-3.835334_pt1 | contig 16300 bp, 13 predicted proteins | sample MGYA00521084_ERZ808240 | MGnify/ENA primary metagenome ERZ808240 (study PRJEB31516, sample SAMN03275571) | gut metagenome | biome: mammalia-associated habitat; material: feces | host: Papio cynocephalus | place: Kenya | collected 2012-08-06 ... | reverse complement strand
TCCATCGGCATGATTCCTTCCTCCAGTATGGGCGACGGCACCCGCGGCCTGTACGAGCCCATCCACGGCTCCGCGCCGGATATCGCCGGGCAGGACAAAGCCAACCCCATCGGCACCATTCTGGCCGCCGCCATGATGCTGCGCTACAGCTTCGGCATGACCGCCGAGGCGGACGCCGTGGAAAACGCTGTGGATCAGGTGCTGAAATCCGGCTTCCGCTGCGGAGATATTCTGGGCGAGGGCGGCCGGCTGGTGGGCTGCCGGGAGATGGGCCGGCTGATCAGCCAGCAGGTCTGATATTCGGGAGGTCTGCTTTTTTCAGTAGTCCTCCCTGTCGAAAATCTTACCAATCCATAGCAATTCTATACAACAGCTTTCTGCTTAAATTGCGTTAATTCGTTTAATGATCCAGAAAAAACAGAATTTCTCTTTTTCAGTTGCGCTTTGGCGCAAGGGGATGTATAATAGCGCCAAAGTACAAGAAACCGGTCCGGCCGCGGCCGCTCCGGCGATCTGCGTACCTGCTGAAAGGCGGAGGAAATTATAATGGCTTTCCTGTTTGCAGTTGCTCTGTTTCACATCAGCCTGGTAAACATTATTCTGATTCTGGTACGAATTAGCATTTTCCAGAAAAAGAATAGTGTGTTTGGTCATGCGCGAAACAGGACGGCGGCAGACGGCGCCATTCCGATTTTCGGATAAACCGCTGAATCCTGAGAGCGAATCGCTTGAAAAGTCCGTGACCCGACACCGGGCCGCGGACTTTTTTTGCGGAACGCACCGTCCCCTGTGGTACTATCGCCCGGAAGAGCGGCGTAGCACGATATAAAAAAAGAAAAGGATCACAAAATTTCAAGGAGGATTACACCATGGCAAAGATGTATTACGAAAAGGACTGCGATATCAACAAGCTCAACGGCAAGAAAATCGCCATCATCGGCTACGGCTCCCAGGGCCACGCCCACGCCCTGAACCTGAAGGATTCCGGCTGCGACGTGTGCGTGGGTCTGCGCGCCGGTTCCAAGAACTGGGCCGCCGCGGAAAAGGCCGGCCTGAAGGTCATGACGGTTCCCGAGGCCGCCAAGTGGGGCGATATCGTGATGATGCTGATCAACGACGAGGTTCAGGCCGACGTCTACAAGAAGGACATCGCCCCCAACCTGGAGCCCGGCAACGCCCTTGCCTTTGCCCACGGCTTCAACATCCGCTATAAGCAGATCGTTCCTCCCGCCGATGTGGACGTGTTCATGGCTGCCCCCAAGGGCCCCGGCCACACCGTTCGTTCCACCTACGTCAACGGCAAGGGCGTGCCCTGCCTGGTGGCCGTGGAGCAGAACGCCACCGGCAAGGCCTATGACGTCGCTCTGGCCTATATCGCCGGCATCGGCGGCGCCCGGGCCGGTATCATGGAGACCACCTTCCACGACGAGACCGAGACCGACCTCTTCGGCGAGCAGGCCATTTTGTGCGGCGGCGTCGTGGAGCTGATGAAGTGCGGCTTCGAGACTCTGGTGGAAGCCGGCTACGAGCCCGAGAACGCCTATTTCGAGTGCATCCATGAGATGAAGCTCATCATCGACCTGATCAACAAGGGCGGCGTGGCTGCCATGAACTTCTCCATCTCCGACACCGCGGAGTTCGGCGAGTATGTCTCCGGTCCCCGGGTCCTGCCCTACGAGGAGACCAAGAAGAACATGAAGGCCGTCCTCACCGACATCCAGAACGGCACCTTCGCCGGCCGCTGGATCGCGGAGAACAAGAGCTGCGGCCGCACCTTCTTCAACTCCAAGCGGGACGAGCTGGCCAGACATCCCATGGAAGTCGTGGGCGCCGAGCTGCGGAAGAACATGATCTGGGGCGGCGACACCGACCTGGACACGGCTTCCAACTAATCACCCTTTCCGGCGTCTGTCCGGACGCCGTCAGAGCGGGGCTTTCCCGCTCTGACGGCTTTTCCCAGCGGAATCTGAATGACACAATCGGAGGTTTCCCATGAGAAGCGACGTTGTAAAAAAGGGGGCGCCTGCCGCTCCCAACCGCTCTTTGCTGTACGCACTGGGCTATACCAAGGAGGAAATTGAGCGCCCCCTCATCGGCGTGGTGTGCTCCTATAATGAAATTGTCCCGGGCCATATGAATCTGGACAAAATCGCCGAGGCGGTAAAGGCCGGAATCCGCGCCGCCGGCGGGACGCCTGTGGAGTTTCCCGCATCGCCGTGTGCGACGGCATTGCCATGGGCCATGTGGGCATGAAGTATTCCCTGGTGACCCGGGACCTGATTGCCGACTCCACGGAGGCCATGGCCATGGCCCATCAGTTCGACGGTCTGGTGATGATCCCCAACTGCGACAAAAACGTGCCGGGCCTGCTGATGGCCGCCGCCCGGGTCAATATCCCCACCATCTTCGTCTCGGGCGGCCCCATGCTGGCGGGCACTCTGAACGACGGCCGGCGCACCTGCCTGAGCCACATGTTCGAGGCCGTGGGCGCCTATTACGCCCACAAGCTGGACGAGGCCGGTCTGGAGGAATACGAGGAAAACGCCTGCCCCACCTGCGGCTCCTGCTCCGGCATGTACACCGCCAACTCCATGAACTGCCTGACCGAGGCCATCGGCATGGGCCTTCGGGGCAACGGCACCATTCCCGCCGTCTACTCCGCCCGGCTGCGGCTGGCCAAGCATGCCGGCATGAAGATCATGGAGCTGGTGGAGAAGAACATCCGCCCCCGGGACATCATGACGCCCGCGGCCTTCCACAACGCGGAAACCGTGGACATGGCCCTGGGCTGCTCCACCAACACCATGCTCCACCTCCCCGCTATCGCCCATGAGTGCGGCGTGGAGCTGAGCTTCGACATGGCCAACGAGATTTCCTCCAAAACCCCCAACCTGTGTCATCTGGCTCCGGCGGGAAACACCTACATGGAGGATCTGGACCGGGCCGGCGGCGTTTACGCCGTCATGGCGGAGCTGGCGCAGGCCGGCCTGCTGGACACCAGCGTGATGACCTGCACCGGGAAAACCGCGGCGGAAAATCTGGCGGGAGTGGAGAACCGGAATCCCGAGATCATCCGCCCGCTGGACAAGCCCTACTCCAAAACCGGCGGCATCGCCGTGCTCAAGGGCAATCTGGCCCCCAACGGCTGCGTGGTGAAGCAGGCCGCCGTCGCCCCGGAGATGATGGTTCACGAGGGTCCCGCCCGGGTGTTCAACAGCGAGGATGACGCCATCGCCGCCATCTACGCCGGAAAAATTGTGGCCGGGGACGTGGTGGTCATCCGCTACGAAGGCCCCAAGGGCGGCCCCGGCATGCGGGAGATGCTCAACCCCACCTCCGCCATCGCGGGCATGGGCCTGGACAAGGATGTGGCCCTGATTACCGACGGCCGGTTCTCCGGCGCCACCCGGGGCGCTTCCATCGGACATGTCAGCCCCGAAGCGGCCAGCGGCGGCCCCATCGGCCTGGTGGAAGAGGGCGACCGCATCGCCATTGACATCCCCAACCACACCATTGAGCTGAAGGTCAGCGACGCGGAGCTGGCGGCCCGGAAGGCCAAATGGGTCTGCCCGGAGCCCCGAATCAAGACCGGCTATCTGGCCCGGTACGCCAAAATGGTTTCCTCCGCCGACCGGGGCGCGATTCTGGAATAATTCCGGAGGACACACGCATGTATCAAGATATTGCCCATCTGCTGCTCTACGGAAACCTGAAGGAAGACAGTATCCTCTTCTCCCTGGCGGACGCGGTCCGGGACTGGGAAGAACAGGCCTGCGGCAAAGACGTCCTGATCCGGCGGATTTACACGCAGATCCGCCGGCTGCTGGAGCTGAGCTCCTCCTTCGGCTTTGACGGGAACCTGTGGCACTGTTATCTGACCTGGGTTCTGATGACCAACCAGAACCCCTTTACCGTCTCCTGTGAGCGGACGGGAGCCGGAGAGGGCAGCATCAATCATTTCGCCAAAAGCGATCTGGCTGTGTTCCGCCGCCTGTTTCACTATGACTTTACCCCTTTGGAGCGGGATCTGGGGATCGACTGCTTTTCCACCATCTGCCGCTATCAGGCCCTTCCCCGGCAGGAACGGTCCTATTACCGCGACGTCAGCCGCCAGGTCCGGGCGCTGTGCGCCTCTCGGGAGCGGGCGGGGGATGATGAGGCCCTGTTCCGTCTGGTGACGGAATATTACCGCCAGTACGGCTTCGGCCTGTTCGCCATGAACCGGGCCTTCCGTGTCCGCCATCAGGAGGACGGCGTGGAGTTCCTGCCCATCCGCAACATTGACAACGCCCGTCTGGAGGACCTGCTGGGCTATGAAGACCAGAAGCGGGAGCTGTGCCGGAACACCGAGGCGTTTCTGGAGGGAAAGCACGCCAACAACGTCCTGCTGTACGGCGACGCCGGCACCGGCAAGTCCACCAGCGTCAAGGCCCTGATCAACCGCTATTATGACCGGGGCCTGCGGATGATTGAAATCTATAAGCATCAGTTCCGGGATCTGTCCGCGATTCTGGGGCAGATCAAAAGCCGAAACTACCGGTTCATCATCTTCATCGACGACCTGTCCTTTGAGGAAAACGAGGTGGAGTACAAGTTCCTGAAGGCCGTCATTGAAGGCGGCGTGGAAACCCGGCCGGACAATGTGCTCATCTACGCCACCTCCAACCGCCGCCATCTGATCCGGGAAACCTGGAATGACCGGGCGGACATGGAGCACAACGGAGACGTCCACCGCTCCGACACCATGGAGGAAAAGCTGTCTCTGGCCAGCCGGTTCGGCGTCACCATCAACTTCAGCGCCCCCACGCCCAAGGAGTACCAGCAGATTGTCCGGACTCTGGCGGACCGCCAGGGAATTCAGCTGGACGAGAAAAGCCTCATGACCCGCGCCAACGCCTGGGAGGTCCGCCACGGCGGCTACTCCGGACGCGCAGCCCAGCAGTTTATTCACTATCTGGAAGGCCAGGAGGACGCCGGAGACTAAGCCGCCGCGATGAGGCAGCCGTCCGGCCGGCGCTGAAAGCCGTTGCCAAAAGGTCTCGCGGAATCCCGCCGCCGGAGCGGCAGAATCAGCCTTCGTTTTTTTGACGGTATCCCGCCCCGGGGGCGGCTTCTCCTGCCCATGCGGGGCAGTCTCCCCCTCTGTGCGCGGCAGAAAACGCTTCTTCCGGAGCAGCCGCCGGATTGCCCGGCGCAGGCGGAGCAATGCGCGGCTTTCCCGAAACGCGGCAGAGCCGCTTTTCCGGCCATTTCCAATCCCGGGCGCCCAAAGCGGCGCCCGGGGTTTTTTAACCTCCCGCTCAGCCCCGGCGCCTTTGCCCCGGTTTGTCCCGGCAGCGCGCCGGAACCCCCGCGGGAATCACGGCGCGGCTTCCGCGATTCCACACATTCTACGATTTTCCAGCTCCGCGCCCCTGAAATTGCGGGGGAATCGTGCATTGTATCTCCGGTCCGTTTCTCCTATAATATCTTCATTCCATATTTTATGGAAAATCGGACGGGGGAGACTTTCCCCAAAAGGAGATCGACAATGAAAAAAACCGTCACTTTGGCGCTTACCCTCTCTCTGGTGCTGGGGCTTTTATCCGGCTGCGCCAACAATGACACACCGGCTGACAACGCCGAGACCGCGCAGACGCCTCCGACGGCGGCAGCGGAAAACTTTACTGATGAAATGAAGATTCCCTACGCCCTGGATCTGTCGCCGGAAGACGGCGCGGACTCGGCGGAGCGGACCGGGGACCACGCAGACTCTCCCTACTTCGCCCATCCCGACGTCTACAACATGGAGTCCACCGACACGCTCACCGTTCTCCACAACTTCAAAACCCAGCAGCAGACCAGCGAATGGTCCTGCGGCGTCACAGCCGCGCTGATGGTTCTGAACTGGTACGGGAAGCTGGGAGACTGGAATGAGGAAACCCTCGCGGCTCTGCGGCACTCTCTGGATGGCACGGAGCTGGAGGGATATCCCGGAACCACGCTCAACCAGGCCATTGACATTTTCAACGGCGTAGGCGGTTTTGATATCGTGTCCACCAAAGACTATCCCGACGGCATCTGGATGGATGACATTCAGGGCTGGCTGGCCGAGGGGAAGCCCGTGATGATCTGCTGGAACGACTTCGGCGGACACTGGCAGACCATCATCGGCTATGACACCATGGGCACCGAGGTCACCAACGACGATGTGTTTCTGGTGGCGGATTCTTATGATACCACGGACCACAATCAGGACGGCTATGGAATTTATTCCGCCGAGCGCCTGCTGTATAACTTCTCCATGTACGGCGCCTTCCCGGAAAGCGAGGGCGGCAGCGACATGCTCTTTCTGGTGGCAAGCCCCTCCGCGGAGTAAAGCGGCGGCCTTTTCTCCCGCGTCTGCCGCCCTGTCTGCGGAATCCCGCGGTTGATCAACGGCCGGAGAGGCCCAAAAGCTTGACACATCAAAGCCCCGCCCGCCGGGCAGCACGCTCTGCTGTCCGGCGGGCGGGGCTTTTCCTGCCGCGTTTCCTGAGCCTGTTAAAATCAGGCCGGGCGCAACACCGCCCAAAAGCCGCTCCGCAAATTGCGAAAAATCTATTTTGAGAGGCGCTCTATCAGTAAACGGAAAATTCCCGGGCAATTCCAGACAGCTCCCATGCGCGGGCCGCGCCGACCAGCCTTTGCAGGTCGGGGATCTCTGATTCACATTCCCGGAAAAAGTGCCTTTTGAGCTGCCCGATGGAGTAAGGTTTCCCTCTCATGTTCATCACGCAGCTCCCTGGAGTAACCAGCCTCGCGATATGCTCAGCGCCTGGATTTTTCCGCCTTCCGCCGCTTCACCCGCCCGGCTCTTTCAAGCTGCCCCGCTGTTTTCCGCAGCTCCTACATGGCCCCGCCCGCCGCGTGGTACAATATTCTGATCCTGCATTTTTTTACTGTCAGCACCCACTGAACGCGATCACGATCGCTTTGCTTTTTCCGCTTCCGCTGTTGACAGCAGGCGGAAAAGCAGGTAAAATAAAGAAGTTGAAAAGGCGGTGGGCTTTTCCGTGATCCGGCAGCAGCCGCGGACTGTAAAGTTTCCGGATTATTCCAATTTTCCGGCGCATGAGAGCCGAATCACGTGCATAACCCCCGCGGCCCGGCCGGATAGGGCGCGAGTCTCCTAAGCGCACGGCCATCAATTGCCGATGGCACCGTTTTTCCACAATTTGATATTCGTGCGCATGATACGCGTCTGTAGCTCAGTTGGATAGAGCGCGAGCCTCCTAAGCCCGAGGCCCCCGGTTCGAGCCCGGGCAGGCGCACCAGAAACGCTGTAATCCCAATGGATTGCGGCGTTTTTTCTTTTTGAAAATCAATAAGGAATACACCGCGGCAAAAGAAAGCAAAACATGGATTTTCCGGGATTGGCGCCAGATAGCTGTATCGAACCGTTTCTCGTATTTTCCGGTGTTTGGCACCGCCTTGGCACCACGGCACTCAAGCGCTTATTTGCAGCCTTGGTTCGATACGGGGATGTGAGCGCGCTCAAAAGTTCCGGGAATTACCGAAGCTGCAAGCTCATACTCTGCACATCTACGGCAGACCGCGGCTCGGCAGGCGCCTGAACGCCGCGCAGATCCGGGTTTGCATAGAATGCTCTTTCAGGCTTCTGCGCGTTGACCTTGCGGTCTTCGTCGAGAATGTGCGCGTAGACCTTTGTGACCATATCAGCCCGCGAATGTCCGGCATCGCCCTGTGTGGCCTTAATGTCACCATGGTTGAGCTTCAGCTTACAGGCAGTGCTGGAGTGGCGGAGAGAATGAAACACAACATCAGGGTGCCGCGCGTCCCGCTTCAAGCGTCAAAACGCGTTGGAAATTACCGTTTCCTTACAGGCGCGTCCATTGGGGCGACGTGTTTTCAAAGCGGTTCCCTGCAATCATGTCCCCGCGCGCGGCCTGACCGAAAGCGCAGCGCAGCAGTTTGCTGATGCGTTCGATATTGACTATGCGTCCTATGCTCCGTTTTGCTGTACCAGTTCTTATAAGCGGGGCATTTCGGTTTTCGCATCGCGGAGATCAAACGGCGGCAAGGGACATATCGTCCCTTGCCGCCGCTGTGACTGCTGTATTGCCGTAATCGGGCTATCCGTTACTTGCCCTGATGGATGCGATAGAGGAAAGTAACGATCTGGGCGCGGGTGCAGGACTGGTTCGGGGCAAACAGGCCATTGCCGACGCCGTCCGTGACGCCCTTATCCGCCGCCCACTTGACTGCTGCCGCATAGTAGGCGTTTGCCGCCACATCGCCGAAGGCCGCATTGCCGCTCACGGCAGGTGCGCCGGAAGCGCGATAGAGGAAGGTCACAGCCTGTGCGCGGGTGCAGACGGCGTCCGGGCTGAATTTGCCTCCGCCGGTGCCGGCGGTGATGCCGTTCTCAGCCGCCCACGCCGCCGCCTTGGCGCAGTAAGCGTCTGCCGCCACATCCGCAAAGCCGCTCGTGGTCCCGGGTTCGGGAGAACCGGCAGCGCGCCACAGGAAGGTGACAATCTGGGCGCGGGTGCAGGGCCGGTCCGGGGCAAACAGGCCATTGCCGACGCCGCCCGTGATGCCCTTATCCGCCGCCCATTTGACTGCCTCATAGCAGCCAGCGTCCGCGGGAACATCCGCGAAGATCTGCTCCGGGGTTTTCTCAACGAAGCCGGCCTTGACCTCGACCTTGCCTGCGGGCATGGTGAAGGTGTACTTGCCGCTGCCCTTGTCGGTGAGCCTGAGCTCCTTGCCGTCCTTATCCAGCACCTGAATGGTATCCAGCTCATAGCCCTCGTCGGGAGTGACTGTGACGGTCACGGTACTGCCCTTGCCGGCGGACTTGGGAGAAACGGTAATCGTGCCGTTTTTCACCCTGTCCACGGAAACGGAGGAGCCGGAGGATGAACTGCCGCCGCTGCCGGAGGAACCGCCGCCGGAGGTGCGCGTAAAGACCGCCGTGACGGTGTCGCTGGAGTCCATATTCGCCATGGTCGCCTGGGCCTTGATGGTGGTGGTCTCTGTCAGCGTGATGGGGCCGGTGTACGGTGTGCTGCTGACACTGACCTCGCTGCCGTCGGTAGTATAGGCGATATAAGCTCCCTGGGTGGCGCAGGTGATGGTGACGGTCTGCGTCCCGGTAAAGCTGCCGCCGCCCGGTTTGATAACCGGCGCCGCGACCTTACCGGCCGGTACAACGTTCATATACACATAAAAGCTCTGTCTCACATCGCCGCCGGTCACGGTCACGGTGCTGCCGTAGAAAGCTGTGTGAAGTCCGGTCACAGGCTGTACCGTAAAGGTCGCCGACCCGCCCGCGGGGATGTTGGTGATGCTCTCGGGCGTAACCGTGAAATCCGAGCCGTTGCTGCTTCTTATTGTCAGTTCGCTCGTCTCCTGTGCGCCGGTATTGGTGACGGTGACAGTCAGCGGCGTCACATCGGTGTAGCCGTATTTCAGGTCGGAGAATCCATAGTCCTCGGTCTGGCTCAGCGCAAACCCATAGGCCGATGCCACGATCCGCAGCGTGAAGGTGGCGGTGTGATTGTTGCCGCAGTCATACTCATAGGTGACCTTGTCAGCTCCGCTGTCCACGGTGAGGGTATTGCCGCTGACCGTGCCTCCCGTCCAGCCGCTGGCCTTGCTGACATCGAAGCCGGCGGGCAGGGTGGCGAGGTCAAAGACTCCGTTCGCCGGAGCAATCTGGTATCTGTTGTCTGCGCATTCCATATTGTTCAGGTTCATGCCGCTGACATTCAGCGAAGTGAGCCGATTGCCGGAACACCACAGCCCTCCCAACCGGGTATTTTTGCTCACGTCCAGCGCGGTCAGTTGGTTATCGGAGCAGTCCAGCCAGGTCAGCCAGGTATTTTTGCTGATGTCCAGCGCGGTGAGCTGATTGCCGGAACAGTTCAACGTGCCCAGATCGGTGTTGCCGCCGATGTTCAGCGCGGTGAGCTGGTTGCCGGAGCAATACAGCTCTTTCAGTGCGGTATTCTGGCTGACATCCAGCGAGACGAGTTGATTGCCGGAGCAGTTCAGCCAGTTCAGCGCGGTGTTGCTACCGATGTCCAGCGAAGTGAGTTTGTTGCCGTCACAGCGCAGTGATTTCAGCGCGGTGTTGCTGCTGACGTTCAGCTCCGTCAACTGTTTATCGTTGCAGTACAGCGATTCCAGCGCGGTGAAATGTTCGATGCCGGTGAGGCTGGTGATGCTAATGTCGGAGTCGCGAAAATCAAACTCAGTCACCGCCGCAATCTCTCCGGCGCTGAGGGTACCGTTTTTGTCAGTATCAAAGTCGGCAACGACGGTGCGGAAGTTGGCGTCCGGAAAGTTGCTCACGTCGATGGCAATGTCCGAGCTGCTGCTTTTCACCGACAGGGTGAAGTCTACAGTCTTATCCACGTACGCGCTGCTGCCAGTATAGCCGAGGTCGTAGGAGTAGGTCACAACGGCGGCACCGGCGTCTACGGTGAGGATATTGCCGTTCACCGAGCCGCCCTGCCATTTGCTGGCTTTGCTGACAATGAAACCAGTGGGCAGACCGGTGAGATCAAAGGTGCGATTGGAATCCACCGTGATGGTGTACTCGTTGTTCTCGCAGACCAGTCCGTCCAGTGCAGTGTTTTGGCTGACATCCAACGAGGTGAGCTGATTGCCGGAGCAGGCCATCCCTCCCAGCTTGGTGTTTTTGCTGACATCCAGCGTGGTCAGTTGATTGCCAGAGCACTCTAACGCGACCAGTGCGGTGTTGCTGCTGATGTCCAATGCGGTCAGTTGGTTCACGGTGCAGTACAGCATTGTCAGCTTGGTGTTTTGACTGACGTCCAGCGCGGTCAGCTGGTTGCCGGAGCAGTCTAACACGTCCAGCGCGGTGTTTTTGCTGACGTCCAACTTGGTCAGCTGATTCTCGGAGCAGTACAGCATTGTCAGCGCAGTATTTGGGCTAACATCCAACTCCATCAGTTGGTTCTTGTGGCAATCCAGTCCTGTCAGTGATGTGTTTTTGCTGACATCCAGCGCGGTGAGTTGATTGCTGGAGCAGTCCAGAATTTCCAGATTCGTGAAGTACCCAATGCCCTCCAGGCTGGCAATGCTTTTTACAGTGCAGTCGATCGTCGTCACCGCAGCAATCTCATCGGCGCTGAGGGCGCCGTCCTTGTTTTTGTCGATATTGTCGGAGACATAACCCCGGAAGTTCTCGTCGGGGAAGCTGGCTGGGTCGATGGCGACATCGCCGTCTGCCGCCAGGGCCGCGCCGGGCAGCAGGTTCAGGCACAGCAGCAGAGCCAAAAACGCGCTCAGGCCCCGCCGCCGTACAGTTTGGTCTTTCTTCATATAGATTCTCCTCCTTCTTGTATCAGTGTTCCTGCTCCGCCATGGAAAAAAGCTCGTCATGACTCATTTCCACATCACCGAAGCGGACGAAGATGCCGTTGGTCACGGCGCTGTTCCATACCTGCGGGTCGGAGAGAGACCGGAAGCGGAACTTGTCCAGATATGGCTTCATATCCAGAAGCAGACGGCTGCCGGATATGAAATCGACCTGTAAAACATGGTCGGCCAGTGGTTCGACGGCTTCAATATATTTCCGGTCCAAATGCGTACCTCCTTTCCAAAGCGCATCAAACAAAAAAAGATCCACCGTACCTCAATGGTACAGTGGATCATAAAAAATAACCATTCACAAGATGTTAGTTTTTTGCCGCCAGCAGCTCCAAAAGCAGCTTTCGTTTTGCCCGCGGCTCCCCCTGAATATGGAGCTTGGCGTAGATCTGATTGATATACTGCCGAATGCTGCCCTCGGAGAGATAGAGCCGCTCCGCGATCTCCCGGTTGCTCAGCCGCTGCGCCATCAGGCCCACGATCTCGTATTCCCGCTCCGTCAGCGCGGCCAGCGCCGCCGGCCGGACGGCGCCTGTTTTTCGCCGTTCCGCCATCTCTCCAAACTCGATGATCCGCGCAGTCAGTCCATTTTGAAGTCTCTCCGCCAGAAGCGGCTTGAGCAAACGATAGTTTTCCGCAAAGGGGAGCGCAAAGCCGTCCGCCGCCCCGTCGGCCAGCGCGCGATCCAGCAAGGCTCTCGCCTCCGGATGCTTTCCCAGCATTTCATAGGCCGCTGCCGTCTGAATGCGGATGTGCATGGCGACCAGCGCGTAGTGCATTCCCTCGCACAGAGCAAGCAGCCCCTCGCTGCGGCCGATGATTTTGGCATAGTCGCCCTGCGTCAGATAGACCTGATTCTCGATCATTTCGATCATGGGCTTCCCCGGCGCAAGGGTGTTGACAGCGGAGAGCCTGTGGGCGCGGAACACTTCCGGGATCTTTTCCGTTTTTCCAAGCAGGGCATGGTAATAGGCGCTGGTGGCATTCCAGATATTCAGCCACGACGCGTTGTGGTGCAGCAGCAGCTCCGCGCGGCGCTCTTCAAGGGTGCGGCGCTGCTTCATATCCAGAAACAGGGAAAGCCGCCGCGCCAGGAAGTCACAGCACAGCGCCATATTTTCCTGCCCGTTCCCTTCAATCCGCGCGTAGGCGCTTTCCAGAGCAATGTGCGCGTCCGTGAAGCGCCCCTGCATAAACGCCGCTTCCGCCCGCATGATGGTTTCCGCGCCCTGCCCGTGGTTCCTCGTGATCTGATAGTAATGGGGCATACATTCGTCCATCTCGGCAAGCTCACGCTGCAGCTCCCCCGGGGCGCGGTAGAACATCATCAGGACGGAAGGCGAGCCGAAGGTCCAGCCGCCGCCGGACTGAATGCTGACAGCGGGGCGGGACATCTGCGCGCTGGCGCTGCGGTGCAGGCGGCTCATGGCGCTGATGTCGTTGTAGCAGAGAAAACTCATAATGAGGTCGCACTCACCCAGCAGGTTGCCCCGCTCCTGCGCCGGCAGCTCCGGATGCTCCTCAATGGCAGTCAGCAGCAGTTCCTTCAGCTCCAGCATTTTGGGGATGTTCCGCCAGTTGAACATGCTGCGCATCAGCACAAGGATCGCCAGCGGATGCCCTTTCAAAACAGATACCGGACACTCGTCCAGCGCGGCCAGCACCGCGGCCGGGCTCAAGGAGGACAGCAGAATGCCCGCGTCCTCTTGCAGGGTGCGCAGCAGGGCGTCATCATTTCCGCTCTGTTTGTACTCAATCATGGCGTGCAGATACTGCCGGTGGTTCTCGTACCACGCGCCGAAGCGTTCCCGGTAAACGGCCTGCCTCTGTTTCGGCATTGTCAGGAATGTGCGCAGCGCGCACTCCTTCATCATGTGATGAAAGCGGTAGGTCACACCGTCCGGCAAACGCTTGACAAAGGCGTTCTGTCCGGTCAGCGCGGCAAGCAGCTCCTCTGCGCGCGCATCCCCCGTGACAAACCGCGCCATTTCCACGGTAAACTCGTCGGCAAGCCCCATGACCGCAAGAAACTCCCGCTGCCTTTCGGGAAGCGGGTCGATCATGGCGGCGGTAAAAATGGAGGAAATATCGGAATTGCGGTCAGGCAGCACACCATGCTCGGAGAACATCCGCAGATTCAGATAGACCGCGGAAAACCATCCCTCGCTGTAATACAGAAGCGTTTCAACCTGCTCGTCGGAAAGCTCCGTGCCGCATCGGTTCGTGTAGACGGCAAGCTCCGTATGGTTCAGCCGGAGCTGCTCCGTGCCGATCTGATAGACCTTTCCGCCCAGCCGGACGATCTCCGCGGCGGGCAGGAAAAAGTCCCGGCTCGCGAGAATCAGATGGGCATTGACAGGCAAGCGCCCCGCAAGGGCGCAGAGAAAGCCGGGAGCGCGTTTGTCGGTCAGCAGATGGAAATCGTCGATAAAAATATAGCAGGAGCGCTCCCCCGCCAGGGCGTGGCAGAGATCCTCGATGAGCAGGCCGCCGCTGGCTTCATCCGTGGGACAGGCATAATCCCGCAGGAACTCAAAGCCCGTCCGGGCAAAGGCATCCTGCACGCTTTTCCAGAAGATGGCCAGATTGCCGGAATACACGCTGATGCGGACGATGTACGGCGCTTCGGCCTTGGCGCGTTCGGCAAGGTACCACTCCACCGCCGTTGTTTTTCCGTAGCCCATGGGGGCCACCACCGTCGTCAGGGCGCAGCGGGAAATGGGCCGCAGGCTCTCCTGCAGCCGCTCGGATATGTAGATCGTATTCAGATTCCATTTCGGTTTTGGCATAGCTTACCTCCGGGATACTCCGACAAGTTCTCATGTCCACCCCTGTTGTTTTTTTAAATTATACTGGATTTTTCCGAAAGTGTAAACCTTCCATCCGCATTTCCGCCGCCCGTTTCGCTGTTTGCGGAGCGGCATGGATCATCTCACTCCCGCTTCCCCCAAAAAAGCGGAAACAGCACCGGGATTACGCCGGGGATACCGCATTTTTCAAGGCGCCCGGGCTGTTGGCCGCTATGGTTTTGCAAAAGAAAGGCAGCGCTTTTTCATCCGTGCAGCACGCGGGGCGTCCCGCGGAGACAAAGCCCGCCTTGCCGGTAATGACCGCCTTGCCTGCGCTGCCGGGGCGGCAAGTGACGCGCAATTCGCCGTTGGCGTCCCTGCCGCCCGCAATGCCGGCACGGGACTCGTCAGAGTACCGGCATCCGCCTCGCTGACGGAACGGAAATTTGAAACCGCGGGCCTGACGGCGCGGCGGCTGAGCAGCCGGGAGACCGCGGAAAAACGCCATCTCTCCGAGGGCGGCATCCGGCAGTATATCAATCCGCTCTGCGCCGGGCTCGGCATCGCGGGCGGCCCGCGTGTCAGGCGGCAAAAAACTAACATGATGTTAATGGTTATTTTTTATGATCCACTGTACCATTGAGGTACGGTGGATTTTTGTCTTTACAATACACGCAGAAAGGAGGACGCCCCTTTGAACCGAAGGTATCTCACAGCTGTTACACCGCTGCCCGACCATATTCTGCAGGTCGATTTTGTGTCCGGCAGCCGCCTGCTTCTGGACATGAAGCCGTATCTGGACAAGATCCGGTTCCGCCCGCTTGCAGACACGCGGGTGTGGAGCAGCGCTGTGACCAACGGCATCTTCGTCCGCTTCGGAAATGTGGAGCTGAGCCACGATGAGATCTTGTCCATGGCGGAGCAGGAACATTGACGCGGCTTATCTGAAAAAAGGAGAGAAGAACGATGAAAAACCGAAAAAAGTATTTGTCCCTTGTGCTGGCACTGCTTGTGTGCCTGAGTCTTGCCGCCTGCGGCGAGAGCAACGAAGACTACGGCGATGACGGCAGCGACTACAATTTATACGACGTTCCGGATTCCTTCGAGGGACTGGTGAAGGACAGCGAACAGATGGCGAACCTGTATATCTACGGCGGCGCATGGACGGGCGAGGACGGCAGCACGCTGGTCGTGGCCAACAACGATGAGGGCGACGAGGTGCGCTTTGCGCTGTACGATGCTGACGAAGAGGTGACCGCCAGCGGCTTCATCCAGTTCGTGCCGGACTATGACTACGACTATTTCTACAACGAGCACGACGGCGTGGCCTACCGCAGCTGGTCTGACGAGGTCGGTGCCCTGCATGTCGCTTCTCTCGGTACATTTACGCAGGTGACCGGCGATGCGCCGGGCGAGAATATCGGCGACACCGGCTTTGAGACGCTGGCGGGTACCTGGTATCTGGACGCCGAGGCAGACGCGCGCAGCATCCTTGTGTTTGACGAAAACGGCGGCTGGGAGCTGCTGGAGCGTCCCAGCGGCGACGGTGACCCCACCGCGGTGGACAGCGGCACCGTCGAACTGGCACCCGATGACAGCGAGGAGATGTATCTCGCCGTTTCCGACCTGTATGACGAGGTGGTCTACGAATTCACCCTCCTCGACCACGACACGCTGCGCTGGGGCGGCGAGTTCGAATTCTATCAGAAAATGGCGTGACGGGCGCGGGAGGGACGAGAACGATGAAAAAGCTTCTTGCCCTTGTATTGGCGCTGCTTATGAGCCTGAGCCTTGCCGCCTGCGGCGACACCGAATCTGACGATACGCAAAGCGGCTATGAAACCGTCATGGATATGGAATTTCTCGACGGGATGTGGAGCATCGACGGCACTTCGAAGTTGTACTTTAACAGTACGGAGGGCTTTTACGCCTACCGCACCCGCTGGGGACTCGGCGGGCGCGGAGAATTTGAATTGTCCGAAGCGAGCGGCCGACCGATGATCTACTTCAACGGCTTTCTCTACAATTTTCTCCTGCGCGACGACGGCGTGCTGCTGCCGAACCAGAACGGCGAGGGCAGCGGATTCGCCATCCACCGCCACACCTTTCTCCGCGACGATGAGGCA
>ERZ808240.3197-NODE-3197-length-16302-cov-2.973226_pt1 | contig 16302 bp, 11 predicted proteins | sample MGYA00521084_ERZ808240 | MGnify/ENA primary metagenome ERZ808240 (study PRJEB31516, sample SAMN03275571) | gut metagenome | biome: mammalia-associated habitat; material: feces | host: Papio cynocephalus | place: Kenya | collected 2012-08-06 ... | reverse complement strand
GTCGCAAGTTCCGAACTCAGATACAAGAACAGGAAGTCCCTTGTTGTAGCAGTTCTGAAGTCTGTTTCTCAGCCAATCAGTGTGAGTGTTTGCATAGAAGTGAAGAGCATAAACGCAGTTCTTGTCGGAAAGCTTGTTGCCGAGCACCTGATCAATGTCTTGGCTCCATGTGCCTGTGCCGCAGATTATGATAGCGTCACTGTCATATTTTCTGATAGCGCTTACAACGCTCTGACAGTAGCTCTTAATTCCGCCTGTCCATGTTATGCCGCCGTTAGGCTCGTTGCAGATCTCGTAAATAACGTTGTTGTAGTCCTTGTAGGTCTGGGCCATTTCTGTGAAGAACTTGATAGCGTCATTCTTGTGGTTGTTAGGGTTTTTGTCATTGAGAACGTGCCAATCGATTATAGCATACATTCCAAGAGACTTTGCATTCTCAACGCCTGTCTTGACTTTCTGCTTTGCCTGAGCCTGATACTTGCCGTTCTCAGTGCAGTAGCCGCCCCATTCTTCTGGATACATTGCAATTCTTATGGTGTTGACTTTCCAATCATCTCTAAGAACTTTAAGAGAGTCCTTTGTAAGGATATCGGAGAAATCTTCCCACATGATGCCGTGAGTTGACATACCCTTTATCTTGAACACCTTGCCGTTCTTGTCAACAATGTTCGCACCCTTTACAGAAAGCTGACCATGCTGTGAAACAGGTGTCACAACAGCAGGAGCTTTAGACGTTGTTGCCGATACCTCTGCGGAATATTTTCCGTAGTGGTTGGCCTTTTTGTCGTCTGTCTTGCAGGCTCTTATCTTGAATTTGTAGGTGGTTTTTTGATTGAGATTTTTTACAGTGTAGCTTGTGCCGGTGGTCTTTCCAACTTCCTTCCATTGACCGTTTTTAAGCTGAAATACTCTGTAATTTGTGCAACCTATCTTTGTCCATGAAAGCTTTACGCTGTCATAAGAAACGCTTGATACTTTAAGACCCTTTGCAGGCTGTGGGTTTGTGGCGGTGTTCCAGTTGTCGGAATATGCGCCGTAAACTTTCTTTCCTTTCACGGTCTTGTAGGCTCTTACCTTGAAGTTTTCACGGGTAGCATTGGGCAGATTTTTTACAGTGTATGTGAGGGTCGAGCCGCTCTTTACATCTGCTATCTGCGGATACTGACCGTTTTTCCTCATGCAAACTGAGTATCCCGAAGCTCCGCTGACCTTTTTCCAGCTAAGCTTTATCTCGCTGTTGCTAAGTGTTTTTGAAGTAAGCCCTGTGACTTTTCCGACGCTTGCAGCCTCAACAGTTATCGCCGTCTGCGAAAGAAGCGGCGTTCCGTCTACAGCAGGCAGTGCCGCCGCAGCCGACATGAGCGTTACCGAAGTCAGCAGCACAGCGGCGGCTTTCTTCAAGTCAATAAGTTTTCCCATAATTTTTTTCCTCCCATGATGAACATTGTAACGTTTCATTCATACTTATTATAAGTTTAACATATTTTCGTCCTTTTGTAAACTGCAAAAGCCCATTTTAAGGCTCAAATACTTCACAAATTTTCAATTCGTTCATTGGTGAAAAAGTAAAAAAATCCGTTTTATTTAATATAGAAGTACGAAAAATGAATAAATTACAAATGGTTAAAAAACGGTAACAAGAGCTTTTTTGGACAGTTGAAAACTACGGTTGAAAACTTTTGAAAATGTTGAAAACTATGTTGAAAATGTTTAAAACTCATGCTATATCAGCAATTTGGTGTTGAAAATTATAAAGTTTTCAACAATCGTCCGTTTTTTTACCCTTGTCTGTAACCAAAATGTAATTAATTCTTTACATAATGATATCCAAAAAAATGTACTTCAAAGAGCCGAAAATGTACAGAATATTATTTGATTTGTAATCACTGTGTAACGTGGTTTACCCTATCTCACAAAGTAAGTGAATTTTACATTTTGCTGTGTAAAAAATAAAAATCATGCCTACTTTGGTGAAAATTGCTCTTGACATTGTGATATAAACAGTGTATACTGATAGTAAATCATATTTACATACCAACGTATGACAAATGTCAATTGACAGCAGGAGTGCGGTGTGATATACTTGATTTATTCATAAAAAAATACGATTATACAGACAAAGAAAGGAATGGGGACACAATGGAAACTGTTTTACAGGTCAAAGGGCTTTCAAAGCAGTACAAAAAGGGCGTTTATGCCTCCCATAACGTCACTTTTGACGTTGGAAAGGGCGAGATCTTTGCGCTGATAGGTCCTAACGGCGCAGGAAAGACCACGACCATAAGAATGATATCCACACTTTTGCAGGCAACAGAGGGCGACGCTGTAGTGGCAGGTCATAGTATTCTTACTGAGCCTGATATGGTAAGAAAAAGCATTACATATCTCCCTGACGAGGCAGGCGCTTATAAGACCATGACAGGCAGAGGATATCTGGAGTTCATGGCTTCTATCTATGCTGACAACGGCGAACAGGCTTACGAGTTTGTGAAGCGTGGCTGTGATATATGCGAACTTGGTGACAGGCTCGACGATAAGATATCAAATTATTCCCGTGGTATGGCAAGAAAGCTTCTTCTTGCAAGGGCGATAATGCCGCTCCCTGCACTGGCTATCCTTGATGAGCCGACTTCGGGACTTGATATCATAAACGCCCTTGAGATAAGAAGAATGATAAAGAAGCTTGCTTCTGAGGGCATGAGCTTTCTGCTTTCTTCCCACAATATGCTTGAGATAGAGTATGTTTCAGACAGGGTGGGCATAATCGCAAAGGGCGAGCTGCTTGAAGTTGGCAAGCCTGCGGAGCTTATTGAAAAATACGGCGCTCAGAACCTTGAAGAAGTCTTTGAAAGGGTGGTGCTTGACCGTGAAGTTTTATAATCTTTTCCGCAAGGAATTAAAGGAAATGCTCAGCCCACAGACTATTATAACAATGATAGTCACGGTAGTGGTGCTTGTTATGGCAGGTCAGGCAATGTCAGGTGCAATAAGCGACAGTGCCGAAAAGGCTTCCGACCTTACTATATGCGACCTTGACAAGACGGAGTTCACAGAAAGCGTTTTAAGCTCTCTGAAAGCTACCGCAAAAGCCGGTGACGGCAAGATAACAGTTGTGGATATAAAATCCGATGACTATGCCGCAGAGCTTAAAAGGCTCGATCAGGACAGCGTTGTGATAATACCGAAAGGCTTTACAGAGCAGGTAAAACAGCATAAAAAGGCAGATGTTGAATTTGTTCAGAGAATGACCTCTCTTGCAACCATGTCAAATATAAACACAGGCTCAGACACCGCCCTTGCAGTTATACAACAGGCTGTAAAATCAACTATCTATCAGGATAAGCTTAACAGCGGCGCAATGACAGAGGACGAAATGAATCAGCTTGAAGACCCTGTCCTGCTTTCTGAAACAACAGTTGTGGGCAACAAGTCCGATAAGGTGAGCAGTTCTATAGTGGTGTCACTTTGCTCAGCACAGAGCATGGTAGTGCCTATAATAATGTTCGTCCTTATAATGTTCTCGGCGCAGATGATACTCAGCGCTATCTCCACCGAGAAAATAGACAAGACCCTTGAAACGCTCCTTTCCGCACCAGTTTCAAGACTTTCCGTCCTTACATCAAAAATGCTTGCCGCAGGTGTTGTGGCAGCTTTGCAGGCTATCGTTTATATGTTCGGCATGAGCAAAATGACAGGCGGTCTTACCGAGGGCATGGGCGACACGTCAGCCTATGAATCTGCAATGGAAAATCTCGGTCTTACTATGAGTATAGGACAGTATGTGCTTGTTGGAATACAGATGTTTGTGTCTATCCTTATTGCATTGTCCCTCTCAATGGTATTAGGCGCACTTGCAAAGGACGCAAAATCAGCCCAGACAATGCTTCTGCCTATAACATTCTCCGCAATGATACCATATCTTCTTGCAATGGTAGTCGATATCAGAACGCTTTCACCTGTTATAAAGTATATAGTCTATGCTATCCCATTTACTCATACATTTATGGCAAGCGAGAACGTCATGTTTGGTAACTACAGCCTTTATACAGGCGGACTTATCTATCAGCTCATACTTCTTGCAGTGTGCATGACTATCGCACTGAAAATTTTCATGAGCGACAAGATATTCACAATGTCGATCGGCGGAAAGCAGAGAACAAGAAAGTCCTTTGCTTTTAAGAAAAAATAATTATACATAATTACGCTACTTGTATGTAGGGGCGACCTCAGGTCGCCCACTGCTTTGAATAGGCTTTGGTAAAAAAAATAAAACCGCTGCGGAATTTGCTCCGTGGCGGTTTTGCTTTGCACTATTTAGTTATCTGAAGTTTTAAGCCCTGTGTCCTCATCAACGATGCCATTATCCTGCGTGATGTTGAAAATGCACCATTTTCCGCTGCATTTTCCAACATAGATGTAAAGCTTTGCGTCCTCACTGCCCTTTGAGCCTTTAAATGTAACATTCGTTACTATCTCGTAAGCCTCTGAAATGCTTGGCGCAGAGCCGTAAAAGCTCTTGTATTCGCTCAGGTCATATTCAGATTCTTTAAGCTTTGTTTCTCTGCCAAAAGATACGTCGATAGTGTAGTCAGCGCCATAGCTGTCAATGAAATCACTGTAGAGGACTTCTTTCATTACTTGTTCTTTGCCATATCCGCCCTCGGTGCGCTGTTGTTCGTATTCGTTTTTCATCTCTTTTGGGAAACACTCCACAAATGAGTCGAAATCGCTGGTTTGTATTGACTTGAAGTATTTTTCTATTACCTCTGTCTTTGTGGAGCTGAAAATAACTCCGCTTTTGTATAACACAGCCACGATAACGCCTATAACAACTATCGCCACAATGGCGAGGGTCTTTTTGCCTGCGTTGGGGTCATAGTGACGCTTTATCTCGGTGTCCTCTTTTTTCTCCTTTTCCCACTTGGCATAAAGCTCTTTTTCTTCCTCTGTCCTGAAACGTTCGGGCTTTGTAGGCTTTTTGTATTTGTCAGCAGCGTGGGTCTTTACGTTTGGATCACCATAGCCGCACTTGTCGCAATAATCTCCCTCATAATAGTTTCCACATGATTTGCAAAGTTTTGACATTTTTGTACCTCGTGTCTGTGTTTGTAGATGTATGGTTAGTATGGGCGTGAAAGCATATCGGGCGAACACTGTCCGCCCACAGTTGCTATTAGCGGGCGACCCAAGGTCGCCCCTACAGAAATTTATTTCTGCTTGTAGTCTTTGAGAAAATCTCTCATTTCATTCATGGAGTATTCAAGATCTTCCAGCTTAGGCAGATAAACTATCCTGAAATGGTCAGGCTGTTCCCAGTGGAAACCGCCGCCGTGAACAAGAAGTATCTTCTTCTGACGTAGGAAATCAAGCACGAACTGTTCGTCATTTGTGATGTTAAAACGCTTTGCGTCTATCTTAGGGAATATATAGAAAGCCGCCTTAGGCTTTACAGCCGACAATCCGTCAATGCTGTTGAGAGCATTGTAGATATACTCTCTCTGCTCGTAGATACGTCCGCCCGGCAGGAGCAGATCGTCAGTTTTTGTGTAGTCTCCAAGAGCATATTTGATTATATACTGGCTCGGTACATTTGAGCATAGTCTCATGCTTGAAAGCATATTAAGACCCTCTATGTAGCCTTTTACCCTGCTCTTATCACCGCTAAGGGTCATCCAGCCCACACGGAAGCCTGCGATACGATGTGATTTTGAAAGTCCGTTAAGTGTTATACAGAAAACGTCAGGGCAAAGTGAAGCGATAGAAGTGTGCTCAACGCCGTCCATAAGAAGCCTGTCATAGATCTCGTCTGAGAATATGATAAGCTCGTGGCGTCTTGCCATGTCGGCTATCTTTTCAAGTATCTCTTTTGGATATACCGCACCTGTCGGGTTGTTAGGGTTGATGATAACGATAGCCTTTGTCTTGTCTGTTATCTTCTTTTCCATGTCCTCAAGGTCAGGATACCACTCGGAGCTTTCATCGCAGATATAGTGAACGGCAGTACCCCCTGCGAGAGTAACGGAAGCTGTCCACAGCGGATAGTCAGGCGCAGGAACAAGCACCTCGTCGCCGTTGTTGAGAAGTCCCTGCATTACCATTGTGATAAGCTCGGAAACGCCGTTTCCGGTGTAGATATCGTTAAGGCTCTCAACAGGTATGCCCTTGAAGTGTGCATAATCATAAATTGCCTGTCTTGCCTCTGTTATGCCCTTTGAGTCGGAATAGCCCTGAGCGTTTCTCAGATTGTCTGTCATAGCCTGTATTATCTCATCAGGGGCATTGAATGCGAACGGAGCAGGGTTTCCGATATTGAGCTTGAATATCTTCTCTCCCCTTGCTATCATTTCGTTCGCTTCGTCCATAACAGGACCTCTTATATCATAACACACGTTATCAAGCTTGCTTGATTTTGAAAAAGTTCTCATTTTATAAAGCTTCCTTTCGCTTTTTGGTTTTCTTTTTGTCTTTACTCTTTGTAAGCTCAAAGCTTCTGAGGGTAAGATCTTCTATCTCCTCTGTTGGCACGTCGCTGTCAAGATACAATGTTATCCAGTGGACCTTGTTCATGTGATAAGCTTCCGTTACGCCCTTGTAGATATCCCTGTAAAACAGCACTTCTTCGGGCTTTAGCTTTAAGTTCACTATCCACCTGTCATTGTGGAGCATCAAAAGCCCAAACCACTTTTTCGTGTCCCAGTGGCGCAGTGCAGTGGTCTGAAAGTCCTCGTTGAAAGGCTGGTCATATGCCGCACCTGCAATAGAACTGCAAAAGTCAAGATATTCTTCTTTTGTCATAAAAACACCGACCTTTGCAAAAATAGTATACCTTATTATAATAGCACTGCTTTGACCCTCTGTCAAGACGAAAACCAAGAAAAAAGCTGTCCCGATCTCTCGGAACAGCCTTTTCCCTGAAGTAAAAGAATATGAAAAAATATGAAGAAAGCTTTGTTGTTTAGAAACCGTAGCCGTAGTTGTAACCGCCAAGACCGTTTCCGTAATATCCGTTGTAGTTGTCATTGTTATTGTTATCACTGTTCTGGTCGCTGTCATTGGACTCAGAAGTGTCCTCTGTAGCCTCGCCAAGAACAACGTCAACATTTATCATTTTCTTGTTTCTGTATATAGTAAGCTGAACAGTATCGCCAACTTTGCACTTGTTCTTTACCTCGTTCAGTTCGCTGATGTTTGAGATAACAGTACCATTTATGCCTATTACGATATCGTTCTCCTGAATACCAGCCTTTTCAGCACCGCTGCCCTCAGTAACGCTCTTTACAAGGAAGCCCTGTGGGATACCATAGTATGATGAATAAGCGCTTGTGATGTCTGTGCCTGAAATGCCAAGGCTAGGTCTGCCTGTAACGTAACCGTTCTTCATAAGGTCCTCAACGATAGGGAGCGCCTCATCGATAGGGATAGCAAAGCCAAGTCCCTCGCCCACTGATGAAGATACCTTTGCAGATGTGATGCCTATTACCTGACCGTATGCGTTGATAAGCGGTCCGCCTGAGTTACCGCTGTTGATAGAAGCGTCTGTTTGGATAAGATTCATTGTCCTGTCCTCAACAGTGAGCGTTCTGTCTGTTGCGGAAATGATACCTGCTGTTACTGAGTTTGCAAGTGAGAAACCAAGCGGGTTGCCTATTACAATAGAAGCTTCGCCCACCTGAAGATCAGCAGATGTGCCAAACTCAGCGGCTGTAAGTCCCTTTGCGTCTATCTTCAAAACTGCGATATCAGTCTGAGTATCCTTGCCCACAAGGGTAGCTGTGTATGTGAGGTTGTCCTCTGTTTCGTCAGCGTCAGTGTCAGAGCTTGATGTGTTGTCATCTGATTTGCTTGAAGTATCGTTGTAGCTGTCAGGAAGCACAACTGAGATAGACTGTGCGCCCTCAACAACGTGTGCGTTCGTTACGATGTAGCCGTCCTCGCTCATTACGATTCCTGAACCTGTTGCAGTGCCGTTTGAAAGGATACAGGAGATACCAACGACTGACGGTGAAACTTTCTTTACTATCTCAGGGATAGTAAGTGCGTCAGACGGAGTTGAAAGCTGCTGGATAGTCGGCAGATTTGAACGATCAACTGTGCTTTTTGCGCTCTTTGAAGAAGTGTCGTCCTTCGAAGTTACTGTGCTTGAAGATGTTGAGCCAACAACGTTCTTGCCTGTTACAAGATTGTAGCCTACAATGGAAGTGGTTCCGATAGCCGCAACGCAAAGCACTGCGATAATACCGGAAAGCACCTTCTTGCCCTTGGACTTCTTCTTGTTAGGATTGTATGTGAACTCGTTCACACCGCCTGTCTGAGCCTGATACTGATTGTATCCGTTCTGCTGTGTGTAGCCGTTTTCAAAATTGTTATTGTTATTATTGTTATCATTGAAGTTGTTGTTTCCGTATTCATTCATGATGAAAACCTCCTAGTATGTCAGCGGCGTGAGCCGTGGTAATCAAATTTTATCCGCCCCCTGAGGGGCTTTCTTGTCTCGTTATCTAATATTATACTTGTTTATGTGAAAACTGTATGATAAATAGGACAATGTTTAATGTTTTTTACGGGAATATCATGCCATATTGCAGACATATTTCTTCACATTTGACTTTTTTTAATAGGTTCAAATTGCACAAATGCCTTTTTGTACAGTTTTTTATCGCCTCCTTTTAAACAATGTTAAGAACAGTTTTGCTTTTGCATATTTTAAATAAATAAATCAAATGTTTTTTGTGCATATCGGTAGAAATCTTTCGATTTTGGCACTATTAAATGTAAAATTATTATTAATTAACTATAAAAATCTTGACAGTTACAGAGTTTTCAACCTTTTTTGACAAGTTTTCTTGCGAAATGCACAAAAAATGATTTTACAGTTTGTTTAAGGTGACTAAATCCTCTTCAGACCTAGTTTTTATGATATCTTAAACGTTTAATATCCTTGACAAAATACAGAGAAATTGATATAATTAAGATTAGCTAAATAAGCCCATTTTGGCATTTTTCATAAATTTATGGGCTGATTTGCATAATTTATTGCCCCAAATTTGAACATATTGTACAAGAAATACAATATGTTGTGGTCGTTGCGTGCTTCTGACACGATATGTGAATAATGCACAAATATTTTAACCTTTGTTTGAGTATATTACATAGGTCAAAATAACCAATAGCACGGCTGGGTCGAGGGGGATAATTCTGTGTGATGTGATAAAGGAGCCGTGCGGTATGGATACTATACTTTCAACCGAAGATCTGTGCCGTGATTTCAAGATCGGCGACGGAAGCGTTGTGAATGCGCTGAAAAATATCAACATAGAAATAGAAAAAGGCAAGCTGACGATCCTTAGAGGACGTTCGGGAAGCGGTAAAACCACTCTTATCAATATTCTTGGCGCACTTGACAAGCCAACAAAAGGCAAGGTCATGTTCGGCGGACGGGATATCACAAGGCTCTCCGAGAGAGCGAGGGACGATATAAGGCGCTATAAAATGGCGTTCGTATTCCAATCCGTGGCGCTCATGTCGGGTATGACCGCATATGAAAACGTTGACTTTGGTCTTAGACTTGCGAAATATCCTTATGAGGAAAGAGATAAGCGCACAAGGGAATGTCTGCGAAGCGTGGGACTTGAAAAGCGAATGTCCCACCGTCCGGGAGAAATGTCCGGCGGCGAACAGCAGCGAGTGGCTATAGCAAGGGCTATCGCACATAAGCCTGACATAATTTTTGCGGACGAGCCTACTGCCGAGCTTGATACGGCAACGGCGCTTCATGTTGTAAAGCTTTTCAAAGAACTGGTGGCAAGAGATGAGATGACTATTATAATGACAACTCATGACCCCAGCATGATTGATATAGCTGATAAGGTTTATACATTGGAGGATGGTGAGATAGTTGAGTGATGAACTTGATACTATTGTAACTGCCGACAATGATAAATATATGATACGGTGTGAAAACCTGGTGAAGATTTACAAAACTTCTGATGTGGAGGTAGTGGCGCTCCAAGGGCTTGACCTAGACGTTGAGCGTGGAGAGCTTATGGCTATCGTTGGAAACTCAGGAAGCGGTAAATCCACATTGCTCAATATGCTTGGAGGACTTGATAAGCCCTCGGCAGGAAGCCTTTATGTGGACGGCAAGGATCTTTTGAAGTTCACTGATAAGGACTATATGGAGTATAAAAGAAACACCGTAGGCTTTGTGTGGCAGAATAATGCAAGAAATCTTGTGCCGTATCTCACGGCTGTGCAGAATGTTGAGCTTCCTATGCTTCTCAACGGCGCACATAAGAGACGGCAAAAAGCGCTGGAACTGCTTGACAGAGTGGGGCTGCTGAAAAGGAAAAACAGCAGGCTCGACCAAATGTCGGGAGGCGAACAGCAAAGAGTTGCAATAGCTATTGCACTGGCAAACGACCCGAGGCTGCTTTTGGCTGATGAGCCTACAGGCTCGGTGGATACAAAAACTTCCAATATGATACTTGATATCTTCAAGGAGCTTAACAGGGACGAGAAAATTACTGTTGTGATCGTTACTCATGACCTTAAGCTTGCAGACCATATCGACAGAGTGGTGGCTATCAGAGACGGAAGAACAAGCTCTGAGATCGTAAGAAAGCGTTCTTATGTGGAGGAGCTCAACGAAATGGGAGATGTCGTGCTTGTTGAGAACAGCGAGGAAACGGCTCATGAAGAGCTTATCGTCCTCGACAGATCAGGACGGCTCCAGCTCCCGAAAGACTTTATGGACGCCCTTGAGATAAAAGGCGGAGATAAGGTCAAGGTCGAACTTGATGAGAACGGCGACAAGCTCGTGCTGTTCAGATCGGGGGGGACATAATTTTTATTTTTTCTCTATTCCCCGTGGGGGATAACATATGGAAAGAGGTTCTATACTATTTATATTAGAATGTAATTAAGTAGGCTTGATTCTCGCAAAACCAAAAGCAATTTATTTAGAAAGGTGGATTCATAGTGAAAGACACAATGTTTAGGCGTGTTATTTCTTCCGCATTGGCACTTGCTTTGTGTGCAAGCGCAGCTGTTCCTGCGTTCGCAGACAGCGAAGCGGCGGACGACAGCGCTCTAGGCACGCAGGCAACTGCTGATGATTCTGCAACAGGCGACGGAAGCTCCGCTGCCACGACGGGTACTGACTCGATCCGTCAGACTTCTTACACTAACTATGTTAAGAAGTATGCCGACGCTGCAAGACCTGACCAGACAGTTGAGGTCTTGGGCAAGGATTACGATCCTGCCTCAGTAACAGACGCTCAGATCACTGTAGCAACAGTTGACGGAGAAAGCGATGTTATGCAGTGGGCAAATCAGGAGGGCTCAGTTTCTTGGAAAGTGAACATTCCTGAAACAGGCGTCTACAATATCAAGATGATATATGAGGCACTTGAGAGCAACACAAACGACGTTGAATTTTCTCTGCTTATTGACGGCGAAAGCCCTTATGCAACAGCGTCAAGAATTACGCTGAACAAGAGGTGGATAAACGAATCTGAGATCAAGCAGGATTCAAGACAGAACGATATCCGTCCTGGACAGATATCAACTCCATGTTGGCAGGAAACTCCTCTGGAGGACATCGACGGACTTTTCAACGAGCCGCTGGAGTTCTACATAGAGGCAGGCGAGCACACAATAACATTCGAGTCTGAAAAGGCTGAATTTGCTGTCAAGAGCTTTACTTTCTATCAGTATGAAGCACCTGCTGCTTATGTAGCACCGTCAGACAGCGATCTGACACAGGCTCAGGGTCAGAAGATCACTCTCGAGGGTGAAACTGCTACCTACAAGTCTGCAAGAACTCTTTATCCTACATCAGATAAGAGCTCTTATCTTACATCAAGCGCAAACGGTTCAAGCCCTACTAAGACAAGATATAACACTATCGGTTCAGGAAGCTGGACACAGTCAACACAGACAGTTACTTGGGAGTTCAATGTTGACAAGGCTGGCTACTATAAGATAGGTATAAGAGGCAGACAGGATCAGATGAGAGGTATGTACTCTAACAGACGCCTTTACGTCAACGGCGAAGTACCTTGCTTTGAAGCTAATCAGATAAAGTTCTACTACGGCACAGATTGGGAGATAACAACTCCTAAGGCTGAAAACGGCGACGATCTTTATTTCTACCTCCAGGCAGGCACAAACACTATCTCTCTGGAAGCAGTTCCTGGTGAGATAGGCGAGATCATGGGCGATCTGGACGAGCTTGTTTATAACATCAACAGCTACTATAGACAGATCAGACAGATCACAGGTCCTGACCCAGACGAATACAACAACTACATGATCGATACAGCTATTCCTTCTATCATTCCTGACTTCAAGGAATATACTCAGACATTGAGAGATAAGAAGGCTGAGATCGAGAAGCTTTCAAACTCAGGCGGTACTGAGGCTGAAACGCTTGAGAAAATGGCTATCGTTCTTGATAAGTGTATAAAGAAGCCTGACCTTATCCCTGAGATGATGTCACAGATCAAGGATAACATCACATCGGTTTCTTCATTCGTAAACCAGTATCGTGAGCAGCCTCTTGAGGTCGATATGATAGAGGTCGTTACTTCCGATGAGGGCTTCACTTCATGTGACAAGTCGTTCTTCGGTTCACTGAGCTTCGGTTTCAAGGGCTTTATCGGCTCATTCTTCGAGGATTATAACGCACTGTCCGATGAGGACGAAAGTGCTATGGAGTGCTGGGTAATGCTCGGTCGTGATAACGCTGAGGCTCTCCAGCAGCTCATTTCAAGTGAGTATAACCCAACAGCTAACACAAAGATCAACCTTAAACTCGTTCAGGGCGGTATCGTTGAGGCTACATTTGCAGGCAAGGGTCCTGACCTCGCTCTCTTCATGGGCGGTGACTTCCCTATCCAGCTCGCAGCCCGTGGCGTTCTTACAGACCTGTCCACATTCAGTGACTTTGATGAGGTAAAGACACGTTTTGCAGATCAGGCTACCGTTCTTTATGAGTACAACGGCGGTACATATGGTCTTCCATGCGACCAGACCTTCCCAATGCTGTTCTATCGTTCTGATATCCTTAGCGAATATGATATCGACCCAGCAACAGACCTTAATACTTGGGACGGACTTCTCAACTGCCTGCCAACACTTCAGAGAAACTATCTCGAAGTTGGTCTTATCCTCCCTGTAATGACAAGTACAGGCGGAACAACTCAGGTATCTGCTATCACAGAGCCTGGTAACACATTCGCTATGCTGCTCCTCCAGCAGGGTCTTAACTACTACAACGAAGAGCAGACAAAGACAACATTCGATACTCAGGAAGCCGTAAATGCTTTCGATACTTGGACAAAGTTCTATACAACATACAGCTTCCAGCAGACATACGACGCATTCACACGTTTCAGAACAGGTGATATGCCGGTAGTTATCCAGAACTACACATTCTACAACCAGCTTTCTGTAGCTGCTCCTGAGATCAAGGGCTGCTGGGGATTCCAGCCTGTTCCTGGTACTGTTCAGGCAGACGGATCTATCAACCACGCAGCAAACTCCAATGGTTCAGGCGCTATCATCTTCACAAAGGCTGAGGATCAGGAAGGCGCTTGGGACTTCATCAAGTGGTTCACATCAACTGACGCTCAGGTCAAGTATGGTAACAATATCGAGTCTATCCTTGGTACAATGGGTAGATATGCAACAGCTAACGAAGAAGCACTCCAGCAGTTGTCTTGGACAACTTCAGAAGTAAGTCTTCTTCTCGACCAGCTCAACTCACAGGTAGAGATCCCGATCATTCCTGCATCTTATGGTGTAACAAGAAACATTATGAACGCATTCAGAGCCGTAGTTAACGACTATGACAATGCTCGTGATACACTGTTCTGGTACAATAAGGATATCAATGACGAGATCACTCGTAAGCTTGAAGACCTTGGTCTGTACGACAATTAATGAAAGGGGAGTAACTAATGGCCAAAACCAATCCGGAAGCGCCTATGATAAAACAGGGCAAGTGGAAGTACACATGGCACATGATGAAAACCAACAAGGCTTGCTATGCAATGCTCCTGCCTTTCATGTCTTTGTTCCTTATCTTCACGGTAGCACCTGTCGTAATGTCGCTGCCAATAGGCTTCACAAACTTTAACATGATCGAAACTCCTAAGTTTGTAGGACTTTCAAACTTCTATACGCTGTTCCTTAACGACGACGTATTCCTTATCGCAGTAAGAAACACTCTTATCTTTGCGATATTCACAGGTCCGTTCTCTTATATCCTCAGCTTTATCATTGCTTGGCTGATAAACGAGATGAACGCATTCCTCAAAACATTTTTCACATTCGTATTCTATGCACCTTCTATGACAACTTCCGTATACGTTACTTGGCAGCTCATCCTGTCAGGTGACTCCTACGGTTACCTGAACGCTGTGCTTATCGATCTGGGTATCCTGAACGAACCTGCACAGTGGCTCACAGATACAAACTATATCCTTACAGTTGTTATCATCGTTCAGTTGTGGATGTCAATGGGTGCAGGATTCCTTGCTATCCGTGCAGGCTTCCAGAACATTGATAAGTCAATGTACGAAGCAGGCGCTATCGAGGGTATCAAGAACAGGTGGCAGGAGCTTTTCTACATCACAATCCCTTCAATGGGACCACAGCTTCTGTTCGCTGCTGTTATCCAGATATCAGCATCATTCACAGTCGGCGTTGTTGGTCAGAACCTTGTAGGTCTGCCGTCAACAGACTATGCAGCTCATACAATTATGAACCACGCTACAGACTATGGTAACATTCGTTATGAAATGGGTTATGCGTCAGCAATATGTTTCGTATTGTTCGCTGCAATGCTCCTTGCCAATAAGGGTATCAACTGGCTCTTAGGCAAGTATCTTGACTAAAGGAGGGGAGTATATAAAATGGCTAGAAAAAGAAAAAAGAAGCAGTCTATTGAGAAGCTTAAGGTCAAAGAGAAAAAGGCGAGAGTCAATGGTTCTCTTGGCGGAGATATAGTTATTTTCATATTCCTCTGTCTCCTTGGTGCATTCATGGTGTTCCCACTGTATTACTCGGTGATTCAGTCATTGAAGCCTGTCGAGGAACTTTTCGTTTTCCCGCCAAAGCTTTACGTTCTTAATCCAACATCACATAACTTCTCTGATATGTTCAAGGTAGCCGCAAGCTCATGGCAGGTACCGCTGTCAAGATATATCTTCAACAGCTTCTTTATTACAATAGTAATTTGTATCTGCAACCTTTTCGTTTGCTGCTGCGCAGCATTCGTTCTTGCAAAGTGTAAATTCCCAGGAAACAAGGTCATTAACCAGATAATCGTTATTGCCCTCCTGTTCTCCTCAAATGCTACATGGATCATGCAGTTCCTTGTAATGGCTAAGCTCCATATGATCGATACATATTGGGCTCTTATCCTCCCAAGCATTTCAACTTCAATGGGTCTTTACCTCATGCGTCAGAGTATGACGACTATCCACGACTCCATGGTGGAGGCGGCTAAGGTGGACGGCGCAGGTCTGTTTAGAATTTGCTGGCAGATCGTCGTTCCAAACTCAAAGCCTGCATTGATGACACTTATCATCTTTGCTTTCCAGGGAGCATGGAACATTCAGGGCGGAGCACTTATCTACTCCGAGCAGCTCAAAACACTACCTACAGTTGTACAGCAGATAACAGCAGCAGGTCTTGCTCGTCAGGGCGTAACATTTGCCGCAGCAGTTGTACTTCTGATACCACCACTGATCGTATTCCTCGTAGCTCAGGGCAACGTCATGGAAACAATGGCAAACTCAGGTATGAAGGATTAATTAGAACTTAGATTATAGAAAAGGAAAAAGGTGATAAGTAGTGTCGAGAAATAAAATCTCTCTAAAACGAATAATCTCTGCGGCACTGGCAGCAGGTCTGGCTTTGACCATGACCGTGACTGCTTTCGCAGATGAGCCTTATACAGCCTATAACTACGACTATTGGGACGATGCGATACCATCGCAGAGCGCCTATCGTGTAGACAGGACTGTAACAGGTGCAGATATGGGTCTTGACAGGCTTTCAGATCCAAGTGATCCGCTTTATATCAGCGATGACGCTCCTGCAAAGCTTTCAGACGCAAAAGACCTCTATTACGATCAGGACAATGATACATTCTGGGTTTGCGATTCAGGCAACAACAGAATACTCCGTCTTGACACTGATCTCAAAGTGACAGGCTGCTATACAGGATTTACAGGTTCTACAGAAATAGCTGTAGGCGAGGACGGAAAGTCAACTTTCCTTAATCCTAATGGT
>ERZ808240.3193-NODE-3193-length-16325-cov-25.809096_pt1 | contig 16325 bp, 8 predicted proteins | sample MGYA00521084_ERZ808240 | MGnify/ENA primary metagenome ERZ808240 (study PRJEB31516, sample SAMN03275571) | gut metagenome | biome: mammalia-associated habitat; material: feces | host: Papio cynocephalus | place: Kenya | collected 2012-08-06 ... | reverse complement strand
GCCGAGTTCTACATCTACAAATACGCTGACAATGCGTGGAAGACTGTCTGCGCGGCGGTTCATCCGCTCAAGACAGACAATGAGACGCCTATCACGACCGCCTCATTTAAATATGGCGCTATGAACTTTGATGTCGCCTCCAACGGTGATGTCTATCTCGTCGCAGGAGCAGACTATGCAGGCGAGGACAAGGAGATAGGTGTCGTGAAATACGACATCGACAAAAAGACGACAACTATTGTCGGAGGTGTGATGTCCGGTGTTCTGTCGGACAAATGCCGCTATCTGAGCATGGCGCTCGATGACAACGATGTTCCTTATGTTGTCTATGGAAACACCTTCACTGAAGGAGCGCCGAGCTATGTAAGATACATAAACTCCAAGACCAAACTTTGGAGCGAGCCTGTTGCAGTAGAAGCAAATCAGACTTCGGGAATCGACATCCAGTTCGGAGCCGACGGCGCGGGATACATTGTATATCAGGATGCGACAACCTACAAATATGTAATCTGCACCAATATTGCGGAATAATCCTGCGGATACCGCGAAACTTTCACTAACTTTGCAGGGATGTGCCCGACGGCGCATCCCTTTTTTGTCGATGATATTATGTTTTTGAAGGTGCAACAATGTCGTTTCGCATATTGAAAGGTATCTCGCCGGCGTTTTTCGCGTCCCTGCTGCTCTGCGTGACGGCTTCCGCAGCCGGCGCGCGTGATTTTCGCGTCGCCTTCGTCGGTGACCCGCAGGTCGATGACTCCACGGAGCTTGACTATGCGCGGAGAACGGTTTATCGTGAGCTGCGCGAGTCCCGGGACATCGACCTTGCCGTCATAATGGGCGACGTCGTGAATGACAGGCCGGAACTGATGGCTCCGAGCAGGGCCTCGCTGGACTCGCTCCCCTTTCCGTACCTGTGCATTCCCGGGAACCACGACGAGCGGGAGACGTTCCGAAGGACATTCGGCTACATGGACACGACTTTCGTGGCCGTCCGCAAGTCCGGGAAATGGAGGCTGGTTCCGGACTCGGACAAGGGCGTGAGGTTCATCCTGATGAACAACAACCGCGACGACCGCAGTTCAGGGCTTTCGGAAGGGCAGAAACTATGGCTGTCGGGGATTATAGCCAGTGCGCCGCAGAGTCAGGAAATCGTGCTCGCGACCCATGTGCCGCTGAAATACTGCAAGGGACGGGACAGTCTCTATGCCATTGTCGGACAGCATCCGAGGCTGCTCCTTGTCTCTGCTCATCTGCATCAGGTTTTCCGCTCGGACATCGCGGTGAAGGACGGTGTTGAAGTCGAGGAAATCGGTGTCGGAGCGACCTGCGGGAGCTGGTGGCGCGGAGTCCGCGAGCCGGCGCTTATCCGGGGTGCGGCCGCGGTCGAGAAGCGGGGTACAGTCCCGAACGCCAGGATGAACTGCGGAGCCCCGAGAGGATATTTTATTGTGGATTTCAGCCGTGATGGCAGTTATCGTTCACATTATAAGGCAGTTGGACGGGATGCTGCGGACCAGTTCTCGCTCCGCTCCGAAGGAGACAGCCTTTTTGTGAATGCCTACGGAGGTCATGTCAATGGTAAGGTAGAACTTGAAATGCGAGGTCGCGATGGTCGGAAAATCAGAGTGAAATGCCGCCGTACCGACAACATCGCACCGGAAGTTCGGGACATCATCCGCTACAATGACAGTTTCAGCAGGAAAGAGCGTCGTCGCAGGCGCGGGGACTTCATCCCGATGCGGCGTCTCGCCTCCCCTCACCTGTGGTCCTGTGCGGTTCCGGAAGGCATTGTGATTGGCGGAGATACGGAGGTAAGGGTGATATACTCCGACAGGACAATGTCTTTCAGCGGCAAGGTCACGCCGGAGCGCCGCGACTGAGCGGGCGGGCCGTACCCTGTCGGATATAAAGCCGGTTTGCCCCGGACTGAAGGCTTGCAATGAGCTGGGGGGGGTAATGAATAAGATGTTTGTAATGAATAAGAAGTTTGTAACTAGCGAAAGTTTGTAATGAATGAATGGAATATGATAAGGATTTCAAAGAGAATGCTCGTGTGTGTCTGCGCGGCGATGTTCATTGCGGTTGCCTTCCCGGCGCCGCTCCGCGCCGCGTGCGCCGTGGATGAAGCGAAGAGTGAAAAGACCGACAGCGCCTCATCCAAGGGCGGGAAGAACCTTTATGAAAAGACCTTCATGAAGGACAAAACCTGCGTCACTGCCGGCTCTGAAGACGGCTTCATGAAGCTGCACCACTGCGGCAAGAAGCTCTACATCGAACTTCCTAAGAAGAATTTCGGCAGAAGGATGCTGATTGCCTCCACGGTCACCGCCGTGAGCAACCCGGAGATTCTCTCCGTAGGGTACAAGCCGGTGAAGCCGCTCCATGTCAGGTTCGAACGGGCCGACAGCCTCACCATAAACCTCTGTGAAATCAGCCCACGCCCTGACCACGACATGAACGACCCGGCTGAAATCAAGGCGGTGGAGCGCAATTCGCTCGACACCGTCCTTGAGACTTTCAGCCTCTTCTGCGAAAGCCCTGACGGAAGAGCGGTGGTCTTTGAGGCAGGCTCGTTCTTCAGCGGGGACAACACGCGGCTCGGACCTGTGAAATCCGGCACGTCTAATCTCGTGAGCACGAAATATACCCTGAAGAAGAACTCCCCTATCATCGAGGGAGTCAAGGCGTTCAGCGACAATGTGAGCATAGTCTCAAGATACACCTACGCCGTCAATTCCGACATACTCGGCCTGGCCGTCCTCCGCAAGGACGAGCCCTACACCATACGCACGACGAGGAGCATCCTGCTGCTGCCGGAACATAGGATGCGTCCGCGCATAGCCGACTCAAGGCTTGGAATTTTCCTCTCAAACAGGCGCGACCTGAACAGCGACGGGGACAACATCGGGGTCTATTCCGTGATTCACCGCTGGGACGTGCAGCCATCCGACACTGCGGCATGGCTCCGCGGAGAGGCTGTGGAGCCCCGGAAACACATCGTGTTTTATATGGACGACGCATTCCCGGAAAAATGGAAAACAGCCGCCGCGAACGGCATCCTTCGCTGGAACAGCGCTTTTGAGGAAATCGGGCTCAAGGATGTCATTCAGGTGCGCGACTTTCCGGCCGACGACCCTGAGTTCGACCCGGACAATCTCAAATATTCATGCATACGCTACATTCCATCGACTGTTGCCAACGCAATGGGACCCTCATGGGTGGATCCGGAGACGGGAGAAATCATAAATGCATCCATTCTGGTCTATAACGATGTGGTGAAGCTCGCGAACGGGTGGCGCTTCTGCCAGACCTCGCAGATTGACCCGAGGGTGAGGGGCAGGAGGATGCCGGAAGATGTGCTCGACGAGACCATGGAGTACATCGTCGCTCACGAAATGGGACACTGCCTCGGCTTCATGCACAACATGGCGGCCTCGGCGGCCTTTCCTACAGATTCGCTGCGCAGCGCCTCTTTCACGCAAAAGTATGGAACGACTCCTTCCATAATGGATTATGCGCGTTTCAACTATGTCGCGCAGCCGCAGGACGAGGGTGTCAGACTCACCCCGCCGTTCCTCGGTGAATATGACCGGTTCCTCGTGAAATATGCCTATTGTCCAGTTCCGGAAGCCGCCACCATCAGGGACGATGCTTCCGTTGTAGAGAAATGGGTCGATGAGAAGGCGGGAGACCCGGCCTACCGTTACGGAAGGCAGCAGGTTTCCGTGCGCTACGACCCGAGCGCGATTGAGGAGGATCTGGGAGACGACCCGATGAAATCATCTCGCTACGGTATTGACAATCTGAAATATATCCTCGCCCATTTCAACGAATGGATGGATGACTCGGACGACCGGGACGGGACTCTGGGCCAGTACCGCTACGAGCAGCTTGTGAAGCAGTACTACCGCTACATCGGCAATGTAATCATGAATGTAGGCGGTGTCTATCTCTACCCCTCATCGGCTGATCAGGACTCCCCGAAGGCCGTGGCCGTCCCTGCAAGTGTCCAGAGGGCATCGCTCAAGTGGGTGATTGACGAGATTCGCCACAGCGACTGGGTTTCAGACAGGAGCGTGACGGGGAAGTTCCCGATTGCCATCGACAAGGGACGCATTGTCCAGTTCAACGCCGCGTCCGACCTCTTTTCCACCTTCAATAACGTGATTCTCTCCTCTCACATAGCCTCCCCTGACGATGCCTACACCCTTATGAATTGGCTCGACGACATCCGCGATGAACTTTTCGGAAAGACATGGAAGAAGCCGTCCAGGGCGGAGATGATCATGCAGAAGGTCTATGTGGCGACCCTGATTTCCGGCGCGGACAAGAGGGTGAGCACGGCAAAGCAGACGCTCCTCTCCGGTGGGGACGATTTTCTGCACCGCGACACACCGGTCTGCGGCTGTCCGGAAGATGAACGCGAAGACAGCGCCTTCGGGAAGGCCGGCTACAACTGGCAGTCAAAGATTAACCTCAAGTCTATCAACAACTCCCGTGAACTGTTCTACGGCGAGCTTCTGAGGCTGAAGAACATCCTCGGTCGGTGTCACGGCAAGACCACGCGGAACGAATATGAGCGCCACTATTGTGAACTCCTCCGCCAGATTAAGGAGGCTACCGCGATATATGACGAACGCTAGCCTCTACAGCAGTTTTTTTGTGAGGTCGAAGAGCCTGTAGGGCATGTAGCGGAACGGGAGGTCGAGGAACGTAGGGGTTTTCACGACTGCCCTGTGATGAGTGAAGGCATCGAAGCTCCCCTTCCCGTGGTAGGAGGACATTCCCGAATTGCCGACCCCGCCGAACGGGAGGTTCTCGTTGGCTATGTGCATGATGGTGTCGTTGATGCAGGCACCGCCGGATGAGGTGCGGCGAAGGACTTGTTTTCCCTTGCTTCCGAAATAGTAGAGAGCGAGCGGCTTGGGGCGGCTGACTATGAAGTCCGTGGCCTCGTCGATGTCTGAGAATGTGAGGACCGGAAATATGGGACCGAATATCTCCTCCTGCATGACCGGTGAGTCCGGGCTGACGTTGTCGAGCACGGTAGGCTCGAAATAACGCTCGGACTCATCGGTGTGCCCGCCGAAGACTATATCTCCGCATCCGAGGTATCCTTTGAGCCTCTCAAATGCACGGTCATTCACTATCCTGACATAGTGCCGGCTCTCCTGCGGATTCTCTCCGAGCAGGTTGTGGAATTCCTTTTTCAAAGCCGCAAGAAAAGTGTCCCTGACAGATTTGTGAACCATAAGATAGTCAGGAGCGATGCAGGTCTGTCCGGCGTTCAGGGTCTTGCCCCATGCGATGCGGCGCGCGGCAATTTCAATGTCCGCATCCTCGTCAACGATGCAGGGACTCTTGCCTCCGAGTTCAAGAACTACGGGCGTCAGATTCTTTGATGCCGCTTCCATCACCTGCCGTCCGAGCGACGGGCTTCCGGTGAAGAAAATCAGGTCCCATTTCATGTCAAGCAGTTGCCTGTTCACTTCCCTGTTGCCCTGAACAACCGCCACTATGCGCTCGGAGAAGGTCTCTGAAATCATCTGCCCAAGGACAAGCGAGACTGCCGGCACATAGGGAGAAGGCTTGAGGACGGCGGTGCATCCGGCGGAAAGGGCACCCACAAGAGGATTAAGAAGCAACTGAACAGGATAGTTCCACGGCGCGATAATCAATGAGTTGCCCAATGGCTCTGAAATGACCTCGCTTCTCGATGGAAACATCTTCAGCGGGGTGGCTCTCTTCTTGGGAGCAGCCCATTTGTGCAGGTGTCTGACGTGATTCTCAATCTCACCGAGCACAATGCTGATTTCCGTGAGGTATGCCTCCTCATAGGACTTGTGCAGATCTTTCCACAGTGCGTCCGTAAGCGGCCTTTCCCATTTCAGCAGAGCCTTTTTCAACGCCTTGAGATTCTCACGCCTTACGTCAAGGCCGAGTGTCTCGCCTGAACGGAACACATCTGCCTGTAAGCGGCGGATTTCCGCCAATTTTTCCGCTGTAGTATTCTCCATCATAAAACTGTAAATTTCGCGTTTTTTACGCAATTCTGCGCGATTTCATGACAACACACCTGCCCGAAGCGTTCCTGCGCCCGGTAAAGTGGTTCATCACGGAATACACCCCAAATATTTTGCCGAATATGAAGTCAAAGAGCGCATTCGGCAAAACTCCCTGCCAGAAGCGGATGAAATGCTCCGGGAAAGGCAGTCCCTTGAAGTCCTTGTCACGGCATATCGCTCCAATGACCTTCTTCGCGGTCGGCTCCGGTTCAAGTATGTTGAAAACCTTTGAATCCACGCCGTCGAACATTCCCGTGTTTATGAAATAAGGGGCGACACAGGTCACTTTCACATTGCTCCGTGCCTGCTTCAGCTCAATCCGGAGCGACTCAGTCCAGCCGACGACAGCCCACTTGCTCGCGCAATATACAGACAGCTTCGGGACTCCAAGCATGCCGGCTGCGGAAGCTATGTTGCAGATGTGGCCGCTGTTCCTTTGCATCATGTCCGGCAGCATCTCCAGGGCGACAAGCATCGGCGCGGTTGCATTCACGTCCATCGTGAACCTGATGTCCGAGACCTTCTGCCGGTCGAAAGTGCTGTTGCCGCGCACGACTCCGGCATTATTGATGAGAATGTCAACACATCCCACATCTTCTTTCACTCTTTCGTATGCCGCCGCGATTTCATTTTCATCCGAAACGTTCACCCTGTAGCAATGGACATTTCCCCTTTCCGACATTTCCGCTCTTGCCGATTCCATCCCGTCCGGATTCACGTCCCAGATAATGAGATTGGCAGCGCCCTTTTCCAGAGCCATTCTTCCCATGATTTTTCCGATTCCGGAAGCGCCTCCGGTGATAAGCACATTCTTGTTCTTGAATTCTGACATATTCTGTTAAATTTTCGTGTATGTAAATTTTTCGCATATGTTCTTGTGTCGGCAAAAATAATCCATCTGTAGGCATTCTGCACACGCCAAACGCACATTTGGGACAAACGGGCACTTATTTGTGACGAAATATGCACGGAATGCAAAGACGCGCCTGCGCTTTTGTCGGCTATATTGTTTAACTTTGCCCAAGTTTCGTGTGATTTATGAAACCGGTATCTATGAATTCGTGTTTATGGTTCATAGATGGTCAACAGATAAAGGCTTTCATAGATGGTCAATAGATAATGGCTATGGATAAACGCATTGTCGAAAAGTTGAGACGGGGCATTCCGAGAAAGCTCAGAACCGGGGATTTTCCATACTCCTCGGTTCTATATACGCTCGCATTCTCTGCCGTGTTCCTGCTGCTCTATCAGCCTTTCTCGTCGTCGGCCTGGTTCTCGCTGAAAACGCTGAAATTGGCGGGTCTGACAGTGCTTTTTTTCTCTTTGTCGGTGATACTGCTGCTTGTGAGCAAGGCTGTCTTCATAAGATTCTGCCGCACCCGCGTGGCAAGGCTATGGCAGTTCATCATCTGGTCGCTTGCCGAATTTCTGGCAATCGCGCTGCTCTATGTAGTCTTTACCCTTGTCTTTTCCCTCGGCAACTACGATTCGGTCTGCTCATTGATTTTCAAGGCTATTCCGTGCGTCGCGCTCATCCTGCTGATTCCATATTCAATAACATTCATTCTGACCGATTATTATCAGTCTCAGGAAGAACGCGGACTCAACAGCGACGCCGGCACACCCGCAGACAGCAAAGAGAGCAGGACACTGAAAGACAGGATGATTAACTTTGTCGATGACGGCGGTGTCCTGAGATTTTCCATAGACGTCGATTCAATTCTGTACATAAAATCGGAAGGCAACTACGTGAACCTGTACTATGAGAAAGGGGATGTCATCGAATCCTATATGATGAGGATACCCATCGGTTCTCTTGAGGCGAAGCTTTCCAAGTCCCCCGTCGTCAGATGCCAGCGTTCCTATCTGGTGAACACGCGCCGCATCCGGATGATGCAGAACGACGGAAAATCCCTATACATCATCCTCGACAACAACAGGGTTCCCGTGATTCCGATGTCACAGACCTACGCCTCCGCCGTCTCCGACGCGCTCTCTAAGTGACTTCCCTGCAGCCAGAATGCCGGAAGATTTCCTCTCTTCCTTCTGCGCGGATGAGGACAGGCGCATTATCACCGCGTCGTTCGCAGGGACGCTGACCTTGACCGGGGACTGCGCGTTGCAGAGCGGTGTCTGGTGCAGGTCGAGCCATTCAAAGGCGTGCTCGGGAACAGTGAGTTCCATCTGCGCGGGCTGAGAGGAGAAATTGGCAACAATCAGGAAGGTGTCGTCGGCGTCGTCACGCAGGAAGGCGAAGTGCCTGTCCTTGTCGAACCCCCGGGAATTGTAGTTGCAGTAGCAGAGGTCGTAGGTCACGCCCTTTGAAATCGCGTTGTCGCCGACCGCGAAGCGGAGCATTCCCGTGAACTTCACGAAAAACTTGAGCTCGGACTCCGTAAGTCCCGTCTCCTTCATGAGAAGCTTCATCTTCACGGCGCTCTTCACACGCCTGCGCAGCAGAGGCCTGCGGTCCTTGTCCGCGGTGTCCGAGAGCAGTTCCGCAGCCGTGAGGTAATTGCCGTTCCGCGTCAGCTTTCTGAGTGCGCGCAACCACCGGGTGGACCACCAGTCAAAGATTGTGGTTCGTCCGTCCAGACCGCTGAATCCCTCCGAATCCATGCCTCTCTCCCCCACTTCCTCTCCGAAATAGGCCATGAACGGCGTGAGGTTCATCATAAGGCTCACGGCAAGAGCCGGATAGCAGCGCTCCGCCCTCTTCCCGAAGAAATCCGAGGCAAAGCGCTGCTCGTCATGGTTTTCGAGGAAATTCAGCATATAGAGCTGGAGGTCACCGAGATTCTGCCATGAGGTTGTGATGCGCGTGGCCGACTGCCACGGCTCGACGAACGGCTGCGCGCTGTCGTCGCACCTGACAATGTCTGCAAGAGCGTCATACAGCCCAGATTTGTCATAGAGAAGGTCGAAGCCTACTTCGCGTACATATTTGCAGTAGAGCGGTTTCTGATAGACCTCCGCTACGAACATCGTCTCCGACCGCTCCTTCTTCACCTGAGCGATTGCCCAGCGGAAGAACTCCGGCGGGACGAGTTCCACCATATCGCAGCGGAAGCCGTCAACTCCCTTCGAGAGCCAGTAGCGCAGGATGTGGAGCATCTTGTCCCATGTGGCGGTGTGGAAGTCACAGTAGTTTATCTTCACGGTCTCATACCAGTCGTTCACGTTCGGGGAAGCCGTGTAGGCATTTCCGCAGGCACGCGCCGGGAACTCCTCAAAAAGCGGCTTTCCGGCCGCTTTCCACTCGCCCTCGTTCGGCAGTTTCAGACGCTGCCCGGGGTAGTAGAAGAAATCATTTTCGGCTTTCCAATGGACGGACCTGTCATCCGTCGCGCCGAGTGACATTTTGTCAGACGGACGACCCTCTATGGACTTATCGACGCCGACCCCATAGTCCCTCGCGACATGATTCGGCACGAAGTCAATCAGCACCTTCAGCCCCGCAGCATGAATCCTTGCGACCAGCTCCTCAAACTCGTGAAGCCTCGCGGAGGGATTGTCCGCGAGATAGGGATTGACGTCGTAGTAGTCCTGAATGGCATACGGAGAACCAGCCAAGCCCTTGACGAACTGTCCGTTGGAGACATGGCCGCCGTTTCCCTCGGAGAGACCGCCCATTGCCGTGGGGTCGCTGCAGGAGTGGCGGATTATCCCCGTCAGCCAGAGGTGCGTGTAGCCACACCATTTTAGATAGGCTAGCGTGTCCTCATCTATGTCGGAGAATCTGCCGCTGCCGTTCTCGGCGCAGCTGCCGCCTTTCACAGGATGTTCATTCATATTGCCCCACAGCCGGGGAACTATCTGATATATAAGTGTCTTGCCCATATTCTTGTATCCTTGACCAAATAAGCCGACACAATATAAACAAAATGAGTGCCCGATTTCCTGGACACCCATTTTGTCAATTATTTCAGCTACAAACAGCTGAGAGGCGTGGATGAAGCCCCGACTACCAGTTGAGGATTTTGCGGAAGTCATACTCCTCAGGATTAGGAAGATAGGCCTTCGCCGCCTCGTAGTCCTCAGGGGTGATGTAGTGCGCGATGTACTTGTAGTAGTTCTGCGCTGTTCCGGCGTTGATGTCAACGATTCTCGGCGGAATCTTGCCGGTCTCAGGGTCCTGAAGGTCGGCGAGGTAGAGCGGAGAGACATTTCCGAAGGCATCGACATAGACCATGCAGCCGGTCTTGCCCTCGCTGAAGAGCTGATATACGCCCATCGCGAGTTCCGTGCAGTAGGTGAGGTCGTAAGCTACCGGATCCTGACAGCGTACGTCGTAGCCGATTTCCACAGGACGGCTCTTGACCTTCACGCCGAGCTTCTTGAACTCCTTCTCTAGCAGGTCGTTGAAGAGGACCGCCTTTGAAATCTTGCCCAGCTCCGGGTGCCCGTGCTCGTCGTAGGTGAAGTGGATGCCGGCAGCGGCCGCTTCCTTTGCCACCTCCTCGTTGTGGAAGAGACCCTCGGCGGCGATGATTGTGCCGTAGCTGATTCCGAGGAGCTTCCTCTTGACGATGGCTGAGATAGAAAGCTTTATGATTTTCTCAAGGGTCATCTCGGTGTGGTTGAACATCTCCGGGATGATGGTCATCGGGCAGTGTGTCGCCTCGCCGATTCCGAGCGCAAGGCTGCCGCAGGTGCGTCCCATCGCGCTGATGATGAGCCAGTTGCCTGACGTGCGGGCATCCTCATAGACTGTCCTCGCGATGTGAGCTCCCTCGTTCTTTGCGGAATTGTAGCCGAAAGTCGGGGTGTTGTTCGGAAGAGGAAGGTCGTTGTCGATGGTCTTCGGGCAGTGGATGTTGGCGATGGGATAGTTCTTCGCCGCGAGGAACTTGGAAATCCTGTTCGCTGTCGAGGCGGTGTCGTCGCCGCCCACGGTCACGAGAAGCCTGATGTTGTTCTCCTTGAAGAGGTCGAGGTTGAAGTTCTCCTCGAAATCCTTGTCGGTCGGCTTGAAACGGCTCATCTCAAGGTAGGAACCGCCGCGGTTGAAATAGCGGTCGGCCTTGGCGAAGTCGATGTCCTCGGTGCGGGCGTTCTTTGAGAAGAGGCCGGAGTAGCCGCCGTGAAGGCCGATTACCCTGTAACCCTTTGACAGGAAAGTCTTTGCAACGCTCATTGAAACTGAGTTCATTCCCGGGGCAGGACCGCCGCCGCAGAGGATAATGATTGAATCTTTCATAACTCTGTATTTTTAATATATGAATATTCGTATGTCAATATGTCTTTCGTCGTCACAAAACCCGTCATATCCGGAGATATTCACGATTTCGCGGTGCAAAAATACAACTAAAATCCAATATCCCCGAATTTTTGGTTAAATTTGTCAGTTTTTATGTATTAACATAACTGTGCAGTATTTTTGAGGATAGATTTCTTTTTGAAGAAGGAGTGTACCGGGCGTACATGACTGATGGAAAGATAAATATAGACCGAAAAGACAAACAATAATATGGAACAGAGGGAAAAGGACATACAGAGAATGGGCGAACTCCGGGCGATTCTCGCCGAGAGCAACAGACGCTACTATGTGGATAACGCCCCGACGATCAGCGACTTCGACTACGACCGTCTGATGTATGAGCTCATAGACCTTGAGAAGAAGTATCCCGAATTTGTCACTCCGGACTCCCCCACTCAGCACGTCGGGAGCGACCGCACCAAGGAGTTCGCGCAGTATCCGCACCGCTACCCGATGCTCTCGCTCGGCAACACCTATGACATCTCTGAGGTCGCCGCCTTTTCCGAGCGGGTCTCCAAGTCCCTCAGCGGCACGCCTTTCAGCTACAGCTGCGAGCTCAAGTTCGACGGCACGGCAATCTGCCTGACATATAAGAAAGGAGAACTTTTCCGAGCCCTCACGCGCGGCGACGGCACCATAGGAGACGACGTCACGGCGAATGTGCGGCACATTTCCAACATCCCGCAGAAACTCCGCGGAGGCACATATCCCGACGAGTTTGAAATCCGTGGGGAGATATATATGCCCTACGAGGCTTTCGACAGGCTCAATGCTGAGCGCGAGCGCGACGAGGACGCGCCCTTCGCGAATCCGCGCAACGCGGCGTCCGGCTCGCTGAAACTTCTTAACCCGTCCGAGGTCGGGAAACGCGGGCTGGAATGCACCCTTTACCATCTTCTGGGCGAGAATCTGCCGTTCGAGACTCACACTCAGGCTCTTGCGGCGGCGAAATCTTGGGGGCTGCCGGTGTCGGACAAGATCAAGGTCTGCCACAGCATCGGGGAAATCGAGGCCTACATAGCCTACTGGGACACGGAGCGGAAGAAACTCCCGTTCGCCACGGACGGCATCGTGATAAAGGTGAATGAGCTGCCCTATCAGAAGGCGCTCGGCTACACCTCGAAGTTCCCTCGCTGGGCGGTGGCCTACAAGTTTCAGGCGGAGCGGGCGCTCACTAAACTGCTTTCCATTGACTATCAGGTCGGGCGGACGGGTGCGGTGACTCCTGTCGCGAACCTCGAGCCGGTGCTTCTCTCCGGAACGACAGTCCGTCGCGCCAGTCTGCACAACTCGGAGCAGATGGAGCTTCTTGACGTGCGCATCGGGGACTATGTCTATGTGGAGAAGGGAGGCGAGATTATCCCGAAGATTACCGGAGTGGAGCTCTCGAAGCGCAATGCCGCTCTGAAGAAGCCGAAATTTCCGGAATGCTGCCCGGACTGCGGATGCCGTCTCGTACGCGACGAGGGAGAGGCGAAGTTCTTCTGCCCGAACGTCCACGGCTGTCCGACCCAGATAAAGGGGCGGCTCGTGCACTTCCTGAGTCGCAAGGCTATGAACATACTTGCCGGCGACGCCACTGTCGAGCAGCTCTATAATCTCTCGCTGGTCAGGACCCCCGCCGATTTCTACGACCTTGACAAGGAACAGCTGTTGACGCTCGACGGATGGAAGGAGCGCTCGGCCGAACGCTTCCTCAGAAGCATACGCGACTCGAAGGACACCCCGTTCGAGCGCGTTCTGTTCGCGATTGGAATCCGCTATGTGGGCGAGACGACGGCAAAGACGGTGGCGAGGTTCTTCAGGAACATCGACGCGGTGGCCGCGGCGGACCGCGAGACCCTGCTTTCCGTGCCTGACGTGGGCGAGGTGATTGCCGACAGCATCTACGACTTCTTCATGGATCCTGACAATATCCGCGAGGTCCAGCGCCTGAGGGCAGCGGGGCTTAAGATGGCGGTCAGCGAGGGCGAGATGGAGACAAGCGATGTCCTCGGCGGCGCGACCGTCGTGATAACGGGGAACTACAGCATACCGCGAGACCGCATGAAGGCCCTCATCGAGGCGAACGGCGGCAAGAACTCATCGTCGGTGAGCGGAAAGACGGACTACCTTCTCGCCGGGGAGAAGCCCGGGCCGGAGAAGATAAAGAAGGCCGAGTCTCTCGGGATACGGATAATTTCGGAGGCCGAGTTCATGGACATGATTTCTGCGGCTGCGGGAGGGGACGCGGCCGACGGGGAAACATGGGAGAATGTGGACAAAGAGAATATTGTTAATGGCGATAGAATTATTAAAACCGGGGAACCGGGACATCATGACGGAGAGCAACTCAGTCTGTTTTAGGAATTTATGAGCACGATTTCAGAATTTACTCCGCAGGACTACGCGCTGATTGCAAGAGAATACGCCTCCCTCAAGGAGGCCGCCAAGCGTCGCTGCGCGAATCAGGAGGAGCTTGACATAGTACAGAAGGCGTTCGATTTCGCGAACGAAGCGCACAAGGGGGTGAGGCGTCGTTCCGGGGAACCGTATATCATACATCCCATCGAGGTGGCAAAAATCGTGGTCAGCGACATCGGGCTTGGCTACAAGTCCATCGTCGCCGCGCTTCTGCACGATGTCGTGGAAGACACGGAATACACCTCCGACGACATACGCAACCTCTTCGGGGAGAAGATAGCGTCCCTCGTCGATGGCCTTACCAAAATCAAGACCGTGCTCGACAATGAGGACAAGGCTCAGAACAAGAGCATTCAGGCCGAGAACTTCAAGCGCATACTCCTCACTCTCAACGACGACGTGAGGGTGGTTCTCATAAAGCTCGCCGACCGCCTCCACAACTGCCGCACCATCGAGTTCATGCCGGAGCACAAGCGGGACAAGATTCTGAGCGAGACGATGTTCATCTTCATCCCGCTCGCCCACCGGCTCGGCCTCTACAGCATAAAGTCGGAGATGGAGGACATCTGGCTGCGCTACAAGGAGCCGCAGGCCTTCAACGAGATTCAGGCTAAAATCAACCGCAACGTCAGCGACAAAGAGAAGCAGGTCGATGAGTTCATCGGCACGGTGAGGGAACTCCTCGACAGGATGGGGATAAACTACGAGATACGCAAGCGGGTGAAGTCCCCCTACTCCATCTGGCACAAGATGAAGACGAAGAACGTCACCTTCGAGCAGGTCTATGACCTCTATGCCGTGAGGATAATCTTCGACCCGAAGAACGCCGGCGACATCGAGAGGGAGAGGGAGGACTGCTACAGCATATATGTCGCCATCACCAACAAGTTCGACTACAAGGCCGACCGCTTCCGCGACTGGATAAAGCAGCCCAAGAACAACGGCTACGAGGCGCTGCACTGCACCGTGATGAGCAAGTCCGGAATCTGGATCGAGGTGCAGATACGCTCGCGCAGGATGGACGACATCGCGGAGAAGGGAATCGCGGCGCACTGGGCCTACAAGAGGGACGGGTTCGTCGGGGAGAACGACAGCGAGATGGACAAGTGGATTGCGAAGGTGCAGGAGATTCTTATGAATCCGGACGTCAACGCGATGGAGCTTCTGGACATGATTCACAATGACCTGACGGCCTCGGAGATATTCGTATTCACGCCAAAGGGCGAACAGAAGTCAATCCAGAAGGGCGCGACGGCGCTGGACTTCGCCTACATGATTCACACCCACATCGGCAACAAGGCCATCGCGGCGAAGATAAACCTCAGGCTCGAACCGCTTTCTTACGTGCTCCGTCCCGGCGACCAGGTGGAAATCATCACGGCGCAGACGGAGAACCCAAAGCGCGAGTGGCTGACATTCCTCAAGACGGCAAGGGCTATCAAGGTCGTGACCGACTATTTTGAGAAGCTTGACAGGCAGAAGGCCGCAGAGGAGGCGGAGAGCGCGAAGAAATCCTCCGGGAAATGGACGCTGCCGTTCTTCAAGTCCTCAAGGTCGAGGCAGGAATATGTCATCAACGACAGCCGCAACACGGACAATCAGTTTGTCATCGCAACCTGCTGCCACCCCATCCCCGGAGACCCTGTGGTCGGGTTCATCGACAAGGATGGGGTCATCACGGTCCACAAGAAGACCTGCCCGCTCGCGAACAGCCTCGCCGCGACCCACGGCGACTCCATAGTCTCTCCCAAATGGGAGGCGGACGACGAGCAGAGCTTCCTTGCCTCCGTGTCGCTGAACGGAATAGACAGGGTCGGCCTGCTGAACGAAATCACGAAATACATATCCTTTGTGATGAAGGTCAATCTCCAGAGGCTCGTGTTCGAGTCTAAGGATTCCATTTTCAATGGCGAGATGGACCTGATGGTCCACGACAAGAAGAGCCTCGAAGGACTGCTCAGGAAACTCTCCAAGATTGAGGGAATCCAGAACGTCACGCGAAAGGATCTCTGATTTCCGCCCATAAACGACTGCCGAGCGCGCAGCAAAGTCGAAAAATCCAATGGTATGAACAGAATTTTCAAAATATTCCTGAACAGATATTTCCCCATTCTTCCGGCAGGGCTTGTCCTGGGCGTGATGATTTTTTCGCATTCATGCGCAAACACCACGACACCCCCGAGCGGAGGCCCGAAGGACACGATTCCCCCGATAATCAAGAAGGTGAATCCGGCCGACGGGACCATAAACGTGCCGGTGCACAAGACGAAGCTCAAGTTCTCCTTCAATGAGTATGTGGTCGTGAAGGACCCTGCGGGAATCTATCTCTCCCCGCCCCTTGAGAAACGTCCGAAATACAAGATTGAGGGCAAGAGTGTCGTGGTGTCGTTTGAAAGCGACCTTGACTCGAACAGGACATATACGCTCGACCTGACAAACGCGATTGCCGACAACAACGAGGGGAATATGTTTCCGGGATATACGCTCGTGTTCTCGACCGGCTCCGTCATCGACTCGATGATGGTCACGGGAACGGTTCAGGACTGCAACACGCTGAAGCCCGTAAAGGGAGCCACCGTCATGCTCTACAAGGA
>ERZ808240.3192-NODE-3192-length-16326-cov-36.762031_pt1 | contig 16326 bp, 10 predicted proteins | sample MGYA00521084_ERZ808240 | MGnify/ENA primary metagenome ERZ808240 (study PRJEB31516, sample SAMN03275571) | gut metagenome | biome: mammalia-associated habitat; material: feces | host: Papio cynocephalus | place: Kenya | collected 2012-08-06 ... | reverse complement strand
TCAAAACATGTTTCAGTTATTACAGACACAGTCATCACATCATATAGTCTTTTTTATTATAAATTTCCCATTACCATTATTCAATGCTGTAAAGTTGCAAAATAAGTGTATTATTTTTGTGAATTATGCCCAACATATCAAAAGACAATGGAATAATATGAACTTTCACAACGAATACGCTCCACCCTTTTCCACAACCGCTCCATCCAGTTCCATCTGCAAGAGAGCTGTCATAAGTTCTGCAATATTGACATTCCCAATTTCTTCATAAAGCTGCTGTATGGTTTTTGGCATATAATCCATGCTGGCATACAAGCGTCCTTTCAGGTCATCCGCAGCATATTGATTCTTTGATCTGGTTGTATTATGTAAACCATTTTGTGCCTTATTGCATTTGTCTGCGTATTCAGTTCTTTCCAATATCATCTGTCTGATTTCCAGCAGACTTTCCTCTATATCTGTGATAATGCCCGCTCCCTGGCTGATCATGTGATTGCAGCCAATGCTCATAGGATCCGTGATCCGCCCCGGAATGGCATACACATCTCTTCCCTGCTCCAGTGCCATATTGACCGTAATGCTTGTTCCGCTTTTCTGTCTTGCCTCTACCACGATCAATGCATCACAGAAACCGCTGATGATACGGTTTCGTGGTGGAAAATTGCATGCCATAGGCGCTGTTCCCGGCAGATATTCACTGAGGATTTCTCCGTTTTTCAATATTGCTTCATACAGGTTTCTGTTCCGTGTCGGATAACAGACATCCACACCACTTCCAAGCACTGCCTGTACAAAGCCGCCTGCCTGATTGGCTGCCTCCTGCGCTATACTGTCAATCCCCGCTGCCAGTCCGCTGACAACTGTCATCCCAAGATCCGCACAGCATGTACCAAGTCTTCCTGCCATCTCTTTTCCATACCCGCTGCAGTTTCTGGCTCCGATGATGGCAATCGTTGGCTGATCTGATCTGTTCTTTGTATTGTCTGTCCTTTTGAAATAGGCAAATGGTGGATCCGGGATATTACGCAGCTTGTATGCGTAGTCCTCATGCAGTATAGATATGAATTCAATTCCTTTTTCACGCAGTTTTTCATATTCTCTCTGCAGGTCAAATGTCCTGCGGCTTTCTAAAATAAGGGCAATGTCTCTTTCCGTCACACTTTCCTGTCCATTCTGGCAAATAGCCCGCCAAAGTTTTTTCAGTTCTTCCTCCTTCATCTCGTAAAGGTCTTTCGGACTGATCCCCTGTTCCGTCATCCGGATCATGCGGCTTCGCCGCAGCGGATTTGTCTGGTACAGCCAGTATTCATATTTCTTTTGTTCGTCTATGTTTTTTGTTATCATGTAAGGTCTCCTGCGGGGGTATAAATATTATTAAAATAACCACTTGATTTTTTTATACAGTAGCTATAAGATAAATGAAAAAGCAGCAATTTCAAGCAAGCTACGGGCGTTTGGCTGGGGCTTCGGCATTTTCAGCACTTGATATAGCTGCTTTTTGGGGTTGCTTGTACATTGATACAACATGATTAGTACTTGTTTTAGCATCACTTACAGCCTCTATTACATAATAAATATCCTTCATCTCTTTTATCACAATAATATGTGGCGCCGGTTCATTTGCTATGGTTTTATATTTTGATGACCTATTCTGCGAGAGCATAATTGCATCATAATTGCTTAAAATATAACTGATTCTTGCAATATCCTTATTATCCTTCATGCTATGATCACTCAATCCTTTTGCACCATGTCTTTTTTCTATATGAACAACCGCGTCCCTATCTAATGTTATCCTATTACCACATACTTTTAATCCTGTTAGCTTTTCAATTTGATCTGCTTCTTTTTCTGTTATAAATCCCACTGTGATCGGTTTAACATATTTTCCTTCATAAACCTTTTTCACAAAAGCCAACACTTCTTGATCTACAAAATTATCTTCTCCTTTACTCATGCCACAGACCCTTATTCAGTGCTATCGCCTCGCTGACATGCGCCTCTCTTATCTCATCCGACTCTGCCAGATCAGCAATCGTTCTTGCAAGTCTGCGGATACGGAACAGGCTTCTGGGATTTAGCTGATACTTTGTATAGGTTCTTTCCAGAATATGTTCCGCTCCAGGATTCATCCCACAATACCGCATTGTTTCCTTATTCGTCAGATCTGCGTTAAATTTATTATCCATCCCATATCGTTTTTTCTGTCTGCTAATCGCCTTTTGTACACGTCGTGCAATCACAGCACTTGATTCATTTCCGGTTTTCTGAAGTTGTCCCCATTCGATACGTCCTACTTCTGCGCAAATATCAAGTCTGTTCAGAAGTGCTCCCGAGACACGCTTTTGATATTTTTCCCGTTCCTGATCCGTACAGTTACACTTATGAAGATCCGGATAGTATCCGCATGGGCATGGATTCATCGCTCCAACAAACAGAAAATCAGACGGATATGTGCAGGCATATCTTGCCCGGATCACCTGCACTTTTTTATCTTCGATCGGCTGTCTTAAAAGATCGAGTTTTTCCCTGCCAAATTCCGGCAGTTCATCCAAAAACAGGACGCCGCGATGCGCCAGCGTCACAATTCCGGGCATCGGCATATTGCCGCCTCCCACAAGTGCCTGTGCAGTAGTTGTATGATGCGGCTGTAGGAAAGGTCTCTGCCATACCATGCCCTCTCCCTTTTGCAGTTTGCCCGCCATACTGCTGATCTTTGTGACCGCGATGCTTTCCTCCCTGCTCATCAGTGGCATAATCGTAGGAATACGCTCTGCGATCATGGACTTTCCACTGCCCGGCGGTCCGACCAACAGCAGGTTATGAAATCCCGCAGCAGCGATCTCTGCTGCACGTTTCGCCATTTCCTGTCCACATACATCCACAAAATCTTTTTTATTTTTCCAATTTATCATCCTGCTTCCACAGTTTTCATCATTTTCTGTTTTTTCTCTTTCTGCTTCTGCATTCCGGTCATCTGATGATCCACCCGCATCCAGCTTTCCTGTCCATACAGCTACAGCCTCTGCCAGCGTCCTGACTGCCCAGACCTGCATCCCGTCCACTGCTTCTGCTTCTTCCCGATTTTCGATCGGAACAATACACTTGCCGATTCCCATTTCCAGTGCATACATCAGGATAGGAAATACACCTCTTACCGGTTTGATCGTGCCATCCAGTCCCATCTCGCCCAGCACAAGAAATTCTTCCTCCCCGCTTATCTCGTCCACCTGCCCGCTTGCCGCAAGCAGTGCAAGTGCCACAGGCAGGTCAAATGCACTGCCGCCTTTTCGGATATCCGCGGGAGACAGATTAATGGTGATCCTCTTGATAGGCAACTGATAGCCACTGTTTTTGATGCCAACGCGTACACGTTCCCTTGTTTCTTTTACTTCACTTGAAAGATAACCGATCATATCCATACACGGAAGCCCGTCGGAAATGTCAGCCTCGACCTGTACCAGAAAGCTCTCCATGCCATGAAAAGCCCCTGACAGAATAGATTTGTACATAGATGTGTTCTCCTTTTTGAATTGATATGATAAATAAACTGCTAATGCTTTTATTTATGAAGCATTTATTTAATTGATAGTTTTGAAATCATGAATGAAATGTTTTAGATGACCGGGCAGGAGTCCCTGCCCGGTCACAGATTTTAGATTTTGAACAATAGATTTAGAATACTTTTGTCTTCATCTTCTCCGGATCACGGGAGAACTGGATACAGTTTTCCTTGGAGATCTTTCTCTGCATATATAAAGCAAGCAGGGAATCATCAAGCGTCATCATGCCTTCCTTCTTACCTGTCTGGATGATGGAATCAAGCTGATGCGACTTACCTTCACGGATCAGGTTACGGACAGCATATGTAGCGTGCATAACTTCGAAAGCCGCGCAACGGCCGTCTCCTGCAACATTAGGGATCAGTGTCTGGGAAATGATCGCTTCAATAACGTTGGAAAGCTGTACACGGATCTGCTGCTGCTGATGCTCCGGGAATACGTCGATAATACGGTCTACAGTACTTGCCGCATCCACTGTATGCAGTGTGGAGAATACCAGGTGTCCTGTTTCAGCTGCGGTGATGGCGATACTGATCGTTTCGAAGTCACGCATTTCTCCGACGAGGATAACATCCGGGTCTTCACGAAGTGCTGCACGAAGGCCGGAATCGAAGCTCAATGTATCCTGACCGATCTCTCGCTGGTTTACCATGGACATCTTATGATGATGTGCATACTCGATCGGCTCTTCCAGTGTAATGATATGAGCGTCTCTGTTTTCATTTACTTTATTGATAATGGATGCCAGTGTTGTTGACTTACCACTACCTGTAGGCCCTGTTACAAGGACAAGTCCACGTTTTCTCTGATACAGATCTACGATTGATTTCGGAACACCCAGCTTTTCAGGATCCGGGATCTCATCTGTGATAGTACGAAGTGCAAGTGCGATCGCGCCACGCTGCTTGAACACGTTGACACGGTAACGACCGATTCCGGCAAATGCGATTGAAAGGTCGTATTCACCACGTTCCTCGAATTTTTCACGCTGCACCGGATTTAATACATCCAGGCAAAGCTCCAGTGTATCTTCCGGTCTGAGGATCGGATAATCCATCTTTACCAGATGACCATTCAGACGCATTGTCGGCGGAATACCAACCGTCAGATGGATATCGGATGCCCCTGCCTCATAGGCAACGTGCAGTATTTCCTCTAAACTTTCCATACTAATTGTACCTCTCTTTTCTTTCCGGCGTAAAACCGGAATTATACATTACATATCTTCAAAAGCCTTTTTCAATGTCAGTAATGCCTTCTTCTCAATACGTGACACATAGCTTCTGGATATACCCAGTTTTTCCCCGATCTCCCGCTGCGTCAGCTCCTGCTCACCCAAAAGCCCGTAGCGCATCATGATGATCTCTTTTTCCCTGTCAGATAAAACTGTAGACACCAGCCTCCTGACTTTGCTGATATCCTCCCGCCGGCTGATCATCTCTGCGAAATCTTCCTGCTTGGATAACGTAACATCCAAAAGGCTGATCTCGTTCCCCTCTTTGTCTGTTCCGATCGGTTCGTACAATGAAACATCCCTCGCGGTCTTCTTCCGCATGCGGAGCATCATTAACAGTTCATTATCAATACATCTGGCCGCATAAGTTGCCAGACGGCTTCCTTTTCCTTCATCGAATGTCTGGATTGCCTTAATGAGTCCTATCGTCCCTATGGAGATCAGATCCTCTGCGTCCTCTTCCACATTCTGGTATTTTTTCACAATATGGGCGACCAGCCGCAGATTTCTTTCTATCAGTATCTGTCTGGCTTCCTCACTCTTTTTGACATCGTCCCCCTTAAGCATCTGCAGATAATACGCTTCTTCCTCGTCAGAAAGTGGTTTTTGAAAGGTCTGCAAGGGAAGCCTCCCAAATACGTTTTATACCATTGTATGCACAGGGTTTGGTTAAAGTAACGACCAATTTTTATTATACATAGAAAACGCAGCCAGTGCAAGGACTATAACAGGAAATCTGCAAATACATAATTGCTGACATCAATGCCTTTATTAGTCAACATAACTCTTCCGATATTTGTTTTTCTTTTTACCGGCTCTGTCGTAGCTGCTTCTTCACGATCCTCTTTACGATCTTCCCTGCGTTCTATCCGTAACAAACCCTCTTCTTCATGTTTCCATAAAACAGCACCATAGACATCTTCCATTGTTTTCCCAAAGCGTTTTTCAAATTCTGTTCCGGATACGCCTTCCATCACACGCAGCCCCAGGAACATGAATTCTTCCATCTTCGCCTGTACAGAAAGCTCTTCCCAATCTTCGACATATTTTCCACAACGAAGCTGTATGTTCTGCTCTTCAGCAGATCTTTCTATCTGCATTTTCTCCTGTCCATACATCTGTTCATCATTACGACCGGCAGATCGATCTTCATTCGCATTTTGGTTTACATAAGTTTCAAAGTCAGTCGTATTATGAAACCGTGCCCCATCCATATAAGAAGAACTGCCAAGTCCCAGTCCCAGATAATCTCCTCCCTGCCAGTATACAAGATTATGCCTGCCGGCATAGCCCTTTTTTGCATAATTGGAAATCTCATACCGCTCATAACCAGCCTTTGCCAATACCTGCTCCGTTTCTCTGTACATCAGGCGTTCCTGCTCTTCATCCGGCAATGGATAACATCCGCTATTATATTTTTGATAAAAAGGCGTTCCTTCTTCCAGGATCAGACTGTAAGCAGAAATATGCTCCGGTGCAAGCCCGATAACCTTGCGAAGTCCATCTGTATAACTTTCTATAGTCTGGTATGGAAGTGCTGCCATCAGATCCACATTGATATTCTGAAAACCGGCTTCTCTGCACCATGTATAGGTATTTAAAAAGTCCTCATAAGAATGGATCCGTCCAAGTGCTTTCAGCTCCGCATCATTCGTAGACTGCAGACCGATGCTGAGCCGGTTGATCCCCATCTGATAAAGTACCCTGCACTTTTCTTTAGACGCAGTTCCCGGATTCATTTCCATAGATGCTTCTATATTTTCACATAAGTTAAATGTATATTTAATTTTCTGTATGATGTTGTCTAATTGCCTGATTGATAATATAGACGGTGTCCCACCACCTATATAAAGCGTCCTGATCTTTCTATCCGCTGTTTCTGTTCCTCGATAACGTTCTATTTCCATAAGAAGAGCCTGTACATACCGATCCCGCGAATCTTCATCTGCCGGTGCAGAGAGGAAATCACAATAGCCGCACTTTCGTACGCAAAAAGGGATATGGATATACAGGCTTAACTCTTCTTTATGTTCCATGCTATACTCGTTTCTATCGTTTCGTCTTATCTGTCATTCTCATTCCTATTTCTTATCATCCAGTTTCAGGACACTCATAAATGCCTTCTGCGGGATTTCCACGTTACCGACCTGACGCATACGCTTCTTGCCTTCCTTCTGTTTTTCCAGAAGCTTTCTCTTACGTGAGATATCACCACCGTAGCATTTCGCAAGTACATCCTTACGCATCGCCTTAACAGTCTCTCTGGCGATTACTTTGCCGCCTACAGCCGCCTGGATTGGAATTTCAAACAGGTGACGCGGGATCTCATCCTTCAGCTTTTCACACATTTTTCTGCCACGCTCATAAGCACCGTCCTTATGCACAATAAAGGACAGGGCATCCACTTCTTCTTTATTGATCAGAATATCCAGCTTCACAAGCTCTGACGGCTCATAGCCTTTGAGTTCATAATCAAAGGATGCGTAGCCTCTGGAACGGGATTTCAGGGCATCAAAGAAATCATAGATGATCTCATTGAGCGGAAGCTCATATTTTAAAAGTGCTCTTGTCTCTTCAATATATTCCATGCCAAGGTAAACGCCTCGTCTTTCCTGACAAAGCTCCATGATCGGTCCGATAAATTCTGTCGTGACCATGATCTCCGCGCTGACGATCGGTTCTTCCATATGCTCGATCTCCGAAGGATCCGGCAGATTACTCGGATTCGTCAGTTCGATCATTTCTCCGTTTGTTTTAAATACTTTGTAAACAACGCCCGGTGCTGTCGTAACCAGATCCAGATTGTACTCTCTCTCCAGTCGTTCCTGAATGATCTCCAGATGAAGAAGTCCCAGAAAACCACAGCGGAATCCGAATCCGAGCGCGATTGATGTTTCAGGCTCGTAATTCAGGGAAGCATCATTCAGCTGCAGCTTTTCCAGTGCATCACGAAGTTCCGGATATTTGGCACCATCTGCAGGATACAGTCCGCAGTATACCATGGAGTTTACCTTCTTATAGCCCGGAAGCGGTTCGCTGCACGGATTGGATGCATCTGTGACCGTGTCACCCACGCGTGTATCCCTGACATTTTTAATAGAGGCGGTGATATAACCTACCATGCCTGCGGAAAGCTCTTCACACGGAATAAACTGCCCTGGTCCAAAATAACCGACTTCTACAACATCTGCCTGTGCACCCGTCGCCATCATCTTGATCGGGGTACCTTTTCTTACCCTTCCTTCCCGGATACGGCAGAAAATAATAACGCCTTTATAAGAATCATATAAAGAATCAAAAATAAGTGCCTGCAACGGCTTGTCCGGATCTCCCGTCGGCGCAGGGATCTTTTTGACGATCTGTTCCAGCACATCATCGATCCCGATTCCGTTTTTAGCTGAAATAAGAGGTGCATCCATCGCTTCGATCCCGATCACGTCCTCGATTTCTTCCTTCACACGCTCCGGATCCGCACTTGGCAGGTCGATCTTATTGATAACCGGAAAAACATCCAGATCATGATCCAGTGCCAGATATACATTGGCAAGCGTCTGTGCTTCAATTCCCTGTGCAGCATCCACGACAAGGATTGCCCCATCACAGGCAGCAAGTGCACGGCTGACCTCATAATTGAAATCCACATGACCGGGTGTATCGATCAGATTGAATATATATTCCTCTCCATCCTTTGCTTTATAAATAATACGGACCGTCTGCGCCTTGATCGTAATACCTCTTTCGCGTTCCAGATCCATATTATCCAGCACCTGTGCCTGCATTTCACGCTCAGTCAGAAGCCCTGTCCGCTCAATGATACGGTCTGCCAGTGTTGATTTACCATGATCAATGTGGGCAACAATGCAAAAATTTCTGATTTTACTCTGATCTATATGTGTCATGTAGTTCCTCCGTGTTTCACTTTATATATCAACCATATACATATACCGGTATCTTTTACGCATACCACGCCTGCAAGTATAACATAAAACGGTAGTTTTCTTCAAGAAATAATGGTATAATTGTATCCATATTTTTATGTCTTCTATCAGACAGATCATGGAGGAAATTTATGAAGATCAACATTCTACCAGACAATTCAAAAAAGAACAGAGCACCGGAACCTGCTCCAGTATTTAAGCCCTATTACACAGGTTCATCAAAGGCTCTTGCATTTTTAGGAAATAACCTGCTCTATCTTATATCTTTTTTGTTTCCTGTTATTGTGTTATTTACATTGATGGCAATCAACGGATTTGCACCGTTCGGCGATAAAAATCTGTTTATTTTAGATGGTTCGGTCTATAATCTGCCGCATTTTGCTGCCTTTGTAGAGCAGCTCCATTCCGGCAATTTTTCCTTTTTCATGGAAGGCGGTGTTTTGGGCAAAGAATACTTTTCCACGATCGTATTCTATTTAACCAGTCCACTCCATCTTCTGCTCTGTTTCTTTTCACAGAAAACAGCCATTGTCCTGCTTGCCGTTGTTACAGTACTGCAGATCGGATTTGCCGGCTTTACCATGACCTTCTATCTGACACACCGTCTGCAGGGATATCGGTATTCCAAATATGATTACAGTGTACTGCTGTTTTCCTTTGCTTTTTCACTCAGTGGATATTTTCTGGTACAATACAACGATTTTATGTATTTGGACTGTGTTGTATTGTTTCCTCTTCTGTTTTTAGCCTTAGAGCACTTCCTTTACAAAGATACTTATAAATATTTCTATGGTTTACTGGCATTTTGCTTCTTTTGCAACTTCTATATGGCAGCCATTATTTTTGTGCTGCTGTTTTTCTATGTGCTGACAAGAAAAAAGGGAGATTTTACAAATTCTGTTTCTAAATGCATCAATTATTTATTTACAGGGATCTTTGCAGCTTTAACAAGTGCTGTTACGGTTATTCCGGGATTTTATTCTCTTTATCAGACACAGATCCAAACCAGCTCCGCGCCTGACTTCTCTTTTGTTACGGACTGGCTCAGCTTCTATGGCAGCTTTATGCCGAAAAACTTTGGGTCGTATGCTTCTACCCCATACTGTGGAAACAATATATACTGTGGTCTTTTTGCGGTTATCCTTTTTGTTGTATATATTGCAGACAGAAAATGCCGCCTCTCTGACCGTATGAGGAATATTATTTTTGTATCCTTTTTATGTCTGATTTCAAACATTGTGTCTTTTCAGTACGTATTCCATCTTTTTTCCTCACCAACCAGTTCATTTAACTGCTACAGCTTCATTCTCCCATTTTTTATATTAGCGATCAGTTCAGATGCTTTCTATCACTTTCGAAGCAATACTGCATACAAAAATATACTTGCCCTGTTACTTCCTTTGGCAATTATGATAATCGCCTCTTTAAAATCTACCTATTACAGCAGCTCTGTTTCTATCAGTTTTACATTGATCATGTTTGTGGTCTATTCTTTTCTTGTTTTGTTTTACATATTCGGCTCTATAAACCGGGCAGTATTCCGCTCCATTCTCCTTATTGCCTTTATGCTGGAATTAGTCATCAATGTGCATCAAAACTTTAATTATCTTACAGTTGATACACAGCCTGTAAAAGAGTCTGTCATTTCCCTTGAACAGGAACCACAGGCATACCATCCATCTGCATTCACTATTCAGATGGATAATAATGTTACTCTTCCGGCTGCTTATTTTCTTTCTCCGGATTTTTCAGATACAAACAGCGTATATGCAACAGTATTTCAAGAGCAAAATGAAATTGCCTACAGTCTGGGGGCAAAAGAAGATCTATTTACAACCGCCGATCTGCATATCACCTATCAGAACATATCTGATATAGAGGCAAATCTGTCTTTAAATAATATACTGACACTTCGTGTACTGCCTGACACCACAAAGGCAAAAAACAACCAGAATATTTTCCCTTTAACAATTACTCCCGATCAGGATGGCTATTTATACTTACAGGCAGGTGAGCTTACCTGTATTGGAGATGTTCAAAAGGATCAGTCTTTCACGCACAAATATGTTTTTAAAACCATTACGAATGCCTGGAGCAACGAATGGATCTACGGTGCTTACTTGAATCCGAATGTTATCACAGCTATCGAAAAAATCCTTAATACCACTTCTGTTTCTATAAAAAAATATGATAATTTTTCATTTTCTGTTCTGACAGAGACATCAGAGAGCAGGCAGCTTGTCCTCAATATGCCCTACTCTGCCTTTTTAAGCATTCACATCGACGAGCAGAATACACCATATATCCAGGGACCGAATAACACTGTATCCTTACAGGTGCCATCCGGAACACATTATATTACAGTCAAACTTAATTATGTTCCTTTCAATATAGGGCTGTTTATCTCCTTAATTGCCATCTGTTTACTTTTTACATCCAGAATAAATAAACCGGAAACAACCTTATCCTGGATCAAACAACGCCTTTATAACCCTGCATATCTGGAAAAGGTATCAAATTGGTTATGGTGTCATCGTGTTTCTCTTGCATCCTTTTTTATTCCTTTTCTCACATTAGTTGTTTGCTGTGTCTTAAACGGTTATGCACCGTTTGGCCCTAACAATTTTTTTAAGGGAGATGGTCTTTCTTTATCTCTCCCTACCATGTTCCAGACACAAGATCAGGTAAAACACAATAGTCTTCTGCTTTCCTGGATTTCCGGAGGCGGTACCAACTTTTTTTATACCTCTCCATGTGCCTTTTTATTTTATTTTCTGCGTTTTATCAGCCGGGACTCCATTATTTCATTTTTTACAATGTTTACTATTATTTGTATCTCATTCAGCGGATATACTTTTTATTATTATATGACCCACCGGCAAAACAGCTTACCCTTCCGGTCAACGGATGCACGTATACTGATACTGTCAACCGCATATTGCCTCTGCGCATATATCATCAATTTCCGAAACAATATTTTGTGGAATCCTGTTTATTTATTATTCCCTCTCATTATTTTGGCTATGGATCGACTGATGTATGAAGGCAAAAAGGTATTCTATATTATCCTTTTAGCCCTGTCCATTTATTTTAATATATTTATTGCATTTTTTATCTGCATTTATTTAATCTTTGTATTTTTTACATACCATTTTACAAACTGGAAAGATTTTATCAAAAAGGGAATTCTTTTTACATATTCTTCTTTATTGAGTGCGGGCATTTCCATACTTATGATATTGCCGACATATTTGACTTTCCAAAATACTGCATACGAGTCATCAGATTCAGTATTCCCAACTTTTACCTTTTATCAAAGTTACTGGAATAGCCTGAAACAACTGTTCCCATTCTCACAGGCTGTTGTGATCACAGACCAAAATGGTGCAATTAACCTGTATTGCGGAATTATATGTATCGTACTTTTCTTTTTCGCTTTATTTTTAAAAAATACGAAAAAGAAGATATTGAAACTCTTGTTTATTGCTTTTATCTTCTTCAGCAGTAACAGCAATTTCTTCAGTTATTTTTGGAACGGACTTCACTATCAGTCAAAAGTACCAAACCGATATTCTTTTCTTTTGATTTTCATGATATTGGATCTTGGAGCTGATGTTATCGTAAATTTTCATTCTTTTAAAAAGCGCGAAATTTATATCGCTGTTATAGCATCAGTTTTGCTTATTTTGGTTACCATTTGCTTTTCCAATATCACATTTACATCGGCGACCGGAATAGCTGCAATCGTTTTTCTTGTCCTTTATACAAGTATACTTATTTTACGCATGTACCATCAGAGGCTGTTTCGTATCAGTACACATTTAATCATTTTTGTTGTAATAACGGAGTTATGCCTGAATTGTATCTACACATTCTCTCAGGAAGACACCGATACCGGACTTATATTAAACCAATATGATACAGCTTCTGCCTATTATAAAAATGAACTCTGTACATCCCCATTATCGGATAGGGTTTCTTACGTAAGTATGCCATTTTCAAATATAAATATGATCGTTGGTACAAACGCAATGACACAATTTAATTCATACTTTTCAAAGTATCAACATACCATCGGACTTTCACTGGGCTATTTGACCTCTACCAACTCATTGGAAGACCCGTGTAACACGACACCTTTTACAAATGCCGTTACCAATACAGGATACATGTTTGTAGGAACATATTCGTTTGATAATTATATAGACTTTGACCACTACGAGCCTATTTCCGTTCAGGATGATATTCTTATTTTACGAAATACTGATACTTTGGGATTTGGATTTTATATTCCGGAAATAACAATAGAAAATTTAAAAAATATGCAGACAGCCTTTTCAGAAGAGTATGCAAACCAGATTGCAGCAGGTTATGATGCATCACCCATCTTCACTGATTCTGTTAAAATAAATAGTTCTGATAAAAGTCAAAACAGTTCTACAAAAGTATACTATGATACTGACAATAGTATGCGGCAAAAACTTTCATTCACACCGGCCAAGTCAGGAACGTATTACTTCAGATCAACCAATTATTATTATTTAGGTCGTCTGGATGCCGGAACACAATATGATTTTGACTTTCCCTGCAGTGATGCAAACGGCTTCGGAATCATTTCACGATTCAGTGAAAATGCGTTTTCTACATTTTATCAAAATGCCTCTGCGTATAGCTTACAGACACCAGAAATTGACAATACCTCTCTTCAGGGGACAATCACGCTGCCGGAAGATGGTTACATATATCTGAGCATTCCTTATGAACGCGGATGGAGCGCAACTATCGATAAAAAAGAAACCCTTGTAGAAACGGCACCAAATGGTTTTTGCATGATCAAAGCTTCCGCCGGAACACATGAAGTCCATTTAACTTTCCGTCCTTACGGATTGACTGCATGTATTGTTGGCACACTGATCGCCTGGATCATCTTCCTGTTTACGATCATCTTTGAAAAGCGGCATAACAAACGAATGCGGATAAAAGCTGCGGAGGCAGATACTACTCTCCCTCCAGCACACTTGCGATCACATCAGCAAGCAGAGGAACCGCATTGTGAACTTCTTCCAGCGTGTTCGTCTGTGCCCCAAGCTCCACCAGAAGGCTCCTTGCCCGGTACTGCATATTATACCGATACCCTTTCAGATAGATCCGGCGGGCAAGCCCCGGATAGTATTGCTGACACTTCAGCTGCATCTGAAACGAAAATGCAAGGTTAGCATCCCGATTTTCATTCACCAGATGCGGAATCTCCCCGGCTTTTCTGGTACGGCTCAGTCCATTGAAAAACATGAACTGGGCTGTTTTTTTGCCCTCATATTCCGTCACAAGGTGTGTTCCCTCTCCTACACCGTCTCTGTGCAGGTCAATGACCACTTCGATAGAAGGATGTTCCGCCAGGATCTGCTTAAGTGCCGGTGCTGCTTCCGAATAGGCATAATCCCTGATTGTGTCATAAATCCCCCTGTCGTGTAATACACAAAACCCTCTCTCTTCCAAAAGGGAAGCAAGCTGGTCTCCCGCTCCCACCACAGTTGTAGACAAGTCTCCTTCCACTGAATCCGCATACCCTTCCTGAGCATGTGTATGATAGATCAGAATCTGCGGCTCATCTCCGCCTTTTGAAATAGTTAAATTCTGATTCAATAATTTATCTATATTAAGTTCTGTATTATCAATATAGGTCGTGGAATCCAGTACATAAAAGGTCTGCAGCAACGTATCAAAATCCTGATAGGGCGTCAGATCCAGTGTTTCTTTTCCTGCATGTTCTGCCATGAGCTGATCCATAACTGCCTTTTGGTTTTCACTTGTCATAGCATCTATATCTACGTTTTCTCGGTCTTCTCCTGTGCCAGAACTTTCATCCTGCTCCCTCTGTGTATTTTCCTTATTTTCTACTGCTTCCTCCACATCCGAATTACTAATCTGCTCTGCCTGTATGCTTCGTGTATTTTCCTCTGTTCCACCCCCTGCTGTTTCACCTGATACCAGCTGGTCATTTTCACGATCCATCTGCCCATCGCTATTACTTTCACTTATATTTTTGTCTATTGTTTCTTCTGATCCACGCTCTGCTTGCAACACCTCATGTGACTCATCCCTGCCTTCCAGCAAAATATAGGTTGTGGCAAGATCCTGTCCCTCTACTTCCACCTGTTCCTTTGCATAGGCGTATAAAGGCATACAGTCCGTTATCCCCTTATAAATGCCTTTCTCCGCATCTTCCCTCTGCATACTGTAGGGCAGCATCAGACAATGCAGTTGTATGGAAACTGGCAGTCCACAGGCACCAATATATAAAAAAAAGAGACATCCGGTCACAACTACCAGAAGTCTCCCTGTTCTTTTTCCGATCATACGCATTTTACGATTCATCCGTCACCATCCCAAGACTTCTTTTTACATCCTATGAAGGCGGTCTGGGTGTTATGCAAAAAGGAAGGCATCCGGACTGACGGGATCCGAATGCCTTTACATTTTCATTTATGTTCGATTAAGCCATTTTGTTAACCGCTTTAGCTAAACGGGAAACTTTTCTGGATGCTGTGTTTTTATGATAAACACCCTTAGAAGTAGCTTTATCAATTGTAACTGTAGCATCGTTTAATGCTGCCTTAGCTGCTTCTTTGTCGTTTGCATCGATTGCTGCATAAACTTTCTTTACTGCAGTCTTAACACCGGACTTAATTGCTTTGTTTCTTTCTGTCTTAGTTGCTGTAACTAATACTCTTTTCTTTGCAGATTTGATGTTAGCCAAGATCTACACCTCCCATGTAATGTTCAATTATTGTTTGTAACGTGTCACATTACGCCGGACACGGACAGTCTAATGTAAACACACGCATATTATAATAAGGTACACGCCCTTATTTGTCAAGTGTTTCCATGAATTTTTTCAATTAAATTCCCAGCATTTTTCTTGCCTCTGTCTCGGTAATCTTCTGAGATTCCATTAGATTTTTCAGTAACTTCTTTTGAGCAGCATCTGCTCCCAGCTTTTCGCCTTCTACTCTGCCACGCTTCTCACCCTCCACATAGCCTTCACGTCTCATATCCATATCATTCACATAAGTTTTCAAATATTCCGACCTCCATTCCTCATTCAGTCTCGCATTTTTTACTTCCTTATCCAGTAATTTTGTGAAATCATCCTCCGCATCTTCATTCTCAATATAACTTAGAAATTCTCTGATCCCTTCCGGTGCTTCCGATAAATCCGCCATTTTCTGTGCGATCACCGGGTTCTTTGTCACTTTTCCGAACATAAATTTGTCCCGGATCGTCAGTTTCTCATACATGTTTTTGCCAGCATTGTTCATAAGCTGCTCCTTTCTTTGCATAGCAGGAACACGCTTATCTTTCACAAATCCCTGCTCTTATTTCGTTACAAGCATGGATTTTCTAAAAGATGAACAGATATGCTGTGAAATCACACAACATCATAAAGATATGGTCCGCCGGAAGCAGAAAGCTTCCGAAAAGAAAATATGCTTTGCTATCACTATAGCATTATAGCTGACCATTGGCAATTACTTTTATTGCTGTATGATTCTCCCCATTTTGTGCAATACTAACTACAATATAATGATGC
>ERZ808240.3189-NODE-3189-length-16336-cov-3.787912_pt1 | contig 16336 bp, 19 predicted proteins | sample MGYA00521084_ERZ808240 | MGnify/ENA primary metagenome ERZ808240 (study PRJEB31516, sample SAMN03275571) | gut metagenome | biome: mammalia-associated habitat; material: feces | host: Papio cynocephalus | place: Kenya | collected 2012-08-06 ... | reverse complement strand
TATCACATATTTTCTAAAAAGAAAAGAGTATTGAACTTTGTCAACACTCTGAGAAGGTTATACCTTCTTTTATTGTAAATTTTAAAAAATTTTTATATAATTATGTGGGATGTGAACTTATGATAGTAAAAATTGAAAGACTAGACCATCAAGGAAGAGGAATAGCTAAGGTAGATAATATTACAACTTTTATTCCTAATGCATTAGTAAATGAAATTGTTGATATAGAAATAGTAGAAAAAAAGAAAAATTACAATATAGGAAAAGTAAAAAGCTATATAGAAAGATCTAATGATAGAATTGAACCAATATGCAAATATTTTAATCTATGTGGTGGATGTGATTTGATGCATATGTCATATAAAAATCAATTAGTTTTTAAACAAGATAAGGTTAAAAATATTATTGACAGATATACCAAAATAGATTCAGGCGTGGTAAAAGAAATATTACATTCTAAAGAACTGTTTTATAGAAATAAAGTGGTTTTTAAAGTTGATAAAAATATAGGATTTTATGATAAAAAAAGTTATAATATTGTACCAATAGATAAATGCTTAATATCATCTAAAAAAATAAATGAAATATTAAAGATAATAGAAACTTGTAATTTGGATAATATAAATCAAATAATGATTAGAACAAATGAAGTAGATAGTTTAGTAGTTATATATACAACTGAAATTTCAAATGAAATTATTGATAAATTAAAGAATAAATGTAGCATTATTAAGTATGATAAAAAATATGAATTAATAATTGGTAAAGGTTATATTATTGATAAAATAGGTGATTATGAATTCATAATTTCACCAGATTCTTTTTATCAAGTAAATAGAAACGCTGTTAAAATTTTATATGATAAGGTTTTAGAATATTTAAATCCAAATGTAAATGATAGAATTTTAGATTTATATTCTGGTACTGGTACAATAGGAATATATGTAAGCAAATATGTTAAAAATGTATTATCTATAGAAATAAATGAATCAGCAAGTAAAGATGCTTTAAAAAATAAAGAATTAAATCATATAAGTAATATTGATTTTATATGTGATGATGTTGCTAATGAAATAGATAAAATTAAAAATATCGATTCAATTATCGTAGATCCCCCTAGAAGTGGATTAGATAATAAAACAATAGAGTATTTAAAAAAGATAAAATCAAAAAAAATAATATATGTATCATGTGATCCAATGACATTAGCAAGAGATTTAGAAAATTTAAGTGAAGTATATAATGTTGCTGAAATAACACCTGTAGATATGTTTCCAAATACTAGTCATGTTGAATGTGTTTGCCTACTCAAACTATGCTAAACCATTATAAAATAAGAACAAACTAGTCAATGAGGTTAAAAAATATTATAAAATTAAGATATTGATAGAGGTCGATATGATGTGTGGAGTAATATAAATTTAATGTTTAAAATGTCGACAGTTTAAAGAAAAATAGAAAATGTTTAGAAATAAAATTAAAGGATAAAGTATGTAATAATTTATATTTATTGCATGCTTTATTTTTTTGGGGTTTTATGGTAAGATTTTAGTATAATTAATATTGATTTAGGAGAAATTTATGTTTAGAATAGCAAAACAAGAAGATATAGAAAAAATATCAAAATTAAGAGTAATGCAACAAAAGGATGATTGGAAAGAATTATATCCAAATAAAGATGAGGAATTCTATATAACAACAAAGAATTATTTGGAAGAACATTTAAATAGGGATATATTCTTTTTCATAGATATTATAGATAATAAAATAGTTGCAACTTGTGGATTACAAGTAATAAAATATATGCCTCAATGTGTAGAAAGTGGAATTGAAGGTTATATATGTGATGTATTTACTTTGAAAGAATATAGGAGAAAAGGAATACAAACTAATTTGATAAAAGAATGTATTAAATTTGCAAAGGAAAAGCACATTATTGAATTAAAACTTTCAAGTGATAATCCAGAGGCAATAAAAATCTATAAAGGGCTAGGCTTTGAATACGATAAATTAATTATGAAAAAAGAAATTAAGGAGAGAGAAGTAGATGAGTAAATATTTAACAGAATTACATTTGCACACAAAGGAATCTAGTTCTTGTTCAGAAATACCTGCTAAGCAAATGATTGAAGAATATAAAAAAGAAGGATATTCTACAATTGTAATAACAGATCATTGTAGTAAAAGTAATATGGACAAACTAGGCGGTATATCTTGGAAGGAAAAAACAGACCATTTATATAGAGGATTTGATGTAGCAAAACAATATGGAAATGAGCTAGGAATGAATATATTATTAGGAGTAGAAATTACATTACAAATAACTGATAGTGATTATTTGGTATATGGAATAGATAAAGAATTTTTATATGAAAATGAAAAAATATATGAATATACATTAGAAGAATTATATAAAATTTGTAATAAAAAAGGATATTTATTAGTACAAGCACATCCTTTTAGAGATGATATACAATTAGCACCATTAGAATATATAGATGGAATAGAAGTATTTAATGGATGTCAAGATGAAGTCTCAAGAAATGATAAAGCATTAGAATATGGGGAAAGTACAAATAAAATACTAACATCTGGATCTGATTTTCATAAACTAGATGATTTAGCACGAGGTGGAATTATTACAGAAGTAGAGATAAAAGATATTAAACAATTGGTGGAAATTTTAAAAACAAAAAATTATAAATTAAATAAATGATTAGTTGTTGATAATTACTATTTTTTATAATCATCATAACATATATTGAAAGGAGAAATAATATGAATCAAAAATACTCCAAAAAAATTCAATGTATTTTAGAAGAAGGAAAAAAATGTAAAGAAAAACTTTGTTGTATTGGTCCAACGGGACCAACAGGTCCAACAGGTCCGTCAGGTGGTCCAACAGGTCCAACTGGTCCAACAGGTCCAACCGGTCCAACTGGTCCAACAGGTCCAACAGGTCCACAAGGGTTACAAGGGGCCGCTGGTATTCAAGGTGAAATAGGTCCAACAGGTCCAACTGGACCAAGCGGTGAAAATTCACTTAGCTATGGTAGCAAATATGATACAACTACCGATACAATTTCTTTAACAGCAAATACTGATAGTACCATTCCTTTAACAACTACAGGTTTGTTATCAGGAATAACTGGAACAAATGCAAATACATTAACTATTGCTGAAGATGGTATATATAAAATAGATTATTTTTTCAGTGGTTCACCTAGTACAGAAGCTACTTTAACTTTGTCAGTTTCACAAAATACTAATCCTATAAATAGTTCTAACATAATTAAAGAAATATCTGCAAATACAGATGATGAATTAAGTGGAAGTATAATAATCAACTTATCAGCAAATGACGAAATTGGATTAAGTCTAAGTTCAAATGTAACTGCTACAATATCAACAGCAACAGGAACAAATGCATATTTAAATATAATAAAAATAGCATAGATATAAAACATCTCTAAAAAAAGAGATGTTTTAAAATTTATATACATTTTATAAAATGGTATTACTAAATAGTCAAAATGGTTAAGACAATTTATAAAAATAGTATAACCAAAATATAAAATTTATCATTTGCCTTATTCTTTTAAATGAGTATAGTAGTATTCGTTAAAAAGAAGGAGGCACATATGTCAAAAAAAATCAAAGCTATTATTTTAATAGCAATCATGGTAATATTACCAAAAGTAAAAGCAGTAACACCAAAAATTGAATATATAGATAATGTATATTCTAATAGGATTGTTGATGGAAAAAGCATAAATGGACAACTTGGCTATATTTATATTAATGATAATTTAGCTTTTTGTATTGATCCAATGAAGATTATAGGAAAGGATTATCAACCATATGTTGATAAATTAGATGATTATTATACTGAGGAACAACAAAGAAAATTGAAATTGATTATACATTATGGTATAGAGTTACATAAAAATAACCCATATTATTATATGGCTACTCAGGAATTAATATGGAGATTGAATAATAATGGTGATTTTTATTTTACAAAGACTTCATCTATATATGGTGAAAAAATAAATATAGATTCATATAAAGAAGAAATATTAAGAAATGTAAAAGAACATGATATTTATCCAAGTTTCAATCAAATAACTATATCTCCAAAATTATATGATACAGTTTTATTAAAAGATGAAAATAATGTTTTAGAAAAATTTTTATATGGAAATAGTAATGGTAATACAGTTTATAAGCAAGGCAATGAACTAGAAATTATAGTATCAAACATGTCACCAACTACATTAAAATTACATAAGACAACAATGTCTGGAGGTATATCTAGAACATATATTGGTGATGGACAAACATTAATAACATCAAGCTTATTTGATGAACAAGAAGCTACTATAAATATAATTCCAACAGGTGTTAGTTATTATTTAGGAATAAAATTTAAAGAAGGAAATGATTCAATAATTAATAAAATAAAATTTAAGATATATAATCATGATACATCCAATTATATATTAAATGGAGAAATTTTTGAATCAAATAATTTTGGATATTTTAAATCAGATTTTAAGATAGATCCAGGAAATTATGAAATAGAATATGTAGATATTCCTAGTCCATATATTGTTTCAAAATTACCAAATAAATTTACCTTAGATGAAAACTCAGAGGTAGACGATGAATTTAGATATCAAGTTATTAGTTACTTAGAACAACCATATGGAATTTTAAAAATAAATAGAGGTGTTACAAAGTTTGATAAAAGTATATATAAACTAAATAATATAGAATATGACATTTATTCATATTCCAATAATTATGATAATAAATCAAATTTAATATATAAAAAAGATCAGTTAGTTACAACCATTACAACAATTGATGGCTATGCAGAAGTTAAATTACCATTAGGAAGATACTATATTGTAGAACGTGATAATAATTATGGTGTAAAAAAAAGTTCAAAACAATTCGCAACCTTTAAATATGTTGATTCGACAACAGAATATTATATTGTCGAAAAAGAACTAATATCACCATTACCTAGATATGATATATCAATAAATACATATAAAGAAAATATAGATACAACCTATTCTGGTTATGAGTATTTTAAATATGATGTGGTTGCTTTAGATGATGTGTATTATTTTAATGATTTAATTTATAAAAAAGGAGAAATTGTATATAAATTAAAAAGTGATGTTAATGGCTATATAAGCAAAAATTTTATTTTAGCACCAGGAAATTATATTTTAATTGAAGATACATTTAATGATTTATATTATGAATCAAGCAATATAGAAATAATTAATAATGTTAACAATAATAGTTCAAATCACGAAATATATAAAAAATTAAAAAGAGGAAATTTATTGGTTAAAATATACTCAGAAATCGATAATATTCCTGATGAATTAACATTTTTTTATGACAATAATCTAAAATACAACATAAAGAGTGAATTATTAATTGAAAATATTAAAGTAGGAAATTATAAGTTATTCTATGATAAAGAATATTTGGTTAATATAAAAGACAAAGAAACGACAATTTTAAATATCAAACTATTAAAAAAAGAAGAAATAAAAGATAATGAAAAAGATAACACAAATAAAGAAGATAAAAAAGATGAAGTAAAAGATAATGAAAAGGATAACACAAATAAAGAAGATAAAAAAGATGAAGTAAAAGATAATGAAAAGGATAACACAAATAAAGAAGATAAAAAAGATGAAGTAAAAAATAATGAAAAAGATAACACAAATGAAGAAGATAAAAAAGATGAAGTAGAAAATAATGAAAAGGATAATACAAATAAAGAAGATAAAAAAGATGAAGTAAAAGATAATGAAAAAGATAATACAAATGAAGAAGATAAAAAAGAAGAAATAAAAGATAATGAAAAAAATAACACAAATGAAGAAGATAAAAAAGATGAAGTAAAAGATAATGAAAAAGATAATACAAATAAAGAAGATAAAAAAGATGAAGTAAAAGATAATGAAAAGGATAATACAAATGAAGAAGATAAAAAAGATGAAGTAAAAGATAATGAAAAGGATAATACAAATGAAGAAGATAAAAAAGATGAAGTAATAAATGAAGAAAATGAAAATAATATAGTAGAAAAATTACCTAATACATATAATTATTTAAAGCAGTATTGTACTTTGTATGAAATGTTTATAATTTCTGGTCTAATAATTAAATTAAATGCTAAGAAAAATAAGTAATATATTAATAATTATTGGAATTATACTATATTTATGTATATTACTAGTTGATTATAATATATATAAAACAAATAATAAAATAGTAAATTCACTTATCTATAGTGATATTACGGTTAATTATTATGTAGGGTATATTGAAATTAATAATAAAAAAATTCCATTGGTATATGGAACAGATGAAAAAGAATTAAATCAAAATATTGTTGGAATTAGTAAACATTCAAATAAAAAACATTTGGTATTAGCGGGTCATGCCATAAAATCAGTATTCTTATATTTGTACGAAATTGATATAAATGAAAATATTAGTATATATTTAAACAAAAAATACTATAATTATTATGTAGACAATAAACACATTGTTGATGATAATGATATAAGTATTTATGATAATGAAGGATTAACATTAATAACGTGTATTGATAAAACAAAGAGATTAATAGTACATGCAAAAACGGCCAATTAAGCCGTTTTAATAATGTATGGATTTGATTCGCTACCATCACCTTCTGAAACAGTAGTTTCACCATCAATATGAATAACAATTTTAATATAACTTTTGCTAGAAGCAGTAGAAGATATAACACTATTTGCTATTTTATAAACTTTATCAGTTTTATATGAATCAGCAGTTATAGACCAGAAAGTTTTATCAAAATTAGTCATATAGTTATAATTAGTACAAGAACTATCAGTTAAAGTAATACAATTTTTATCAATACTAGCAATAACAAATTCATTAGCTTGTAGTAAAGATACATATTGATTTTCAAGAATATCAGAACATTCAATTGAACCAGTATTATTTGTGCTTTCACTTTCTCTCTTGCCTAAACAAACATTTTGTTTTTTAATATAAGCTTTGATATTATCACTAAAATCAGAATTATATATATCATTTAATGTATCTCTCATTCTACTAACACGATAATCATTTATACCAGTGTTTGTATTTCTATCAGAATTATATCTATCATCCCAAACATAGCTTTCATTTCTAGCAACTTCAATTAATCTTAAATCGCCATCTTTATTAATTTTAATAATTCTCCATAATTTATTATTAAATTTAACAAAATTATTAACTTGTTCACCTCTAAATACATACTCACCATTAATATTATATAATCCATAAGAAGAATTCACAATATTATTATCTTTTAATACCATATCTTTAATAGTAGTAGTTTTATATTTTTCACCACAATTTAAATTTGATAAAGCAAGATAATGTTCGTTATTATTTTTAATTTTAATAGTTACACTACATTCAGCAGTTTGATCTTTTAACATTTCATTTAATGGTTTAATTTTTTTCGCATCTACTAAATTTTGATAATCAATAGTTGTTTCTTCACCAGCAATAGGTAAAATATCTTTTCTACCTAGTGCATAACTAAGAGCTACCTTATTTATTTTATTTTCAAGTGCAGAATAAGACAATTTTCCACCTGATATAAGACCAATAATTAAAATTATGATAATCAATAAAACCATTACTCCAATACCAGTACCAAAATAGATATATAATTTTTTATTATTTTTTAAGTTCATAATAACCCTCCAAACAAGTTTATTATAACAAAAAAAATATAAATATACAATAAATTTAAGATAAAAGCATATTATTAATAGGTGATAATATGTTGATAATGAAAGGGATTATTATAGGAATAGGTAAAATTATTCCTGGAGTAAGTGGAAGTTTATTAGCAATAAGTTTGGGTGTATATGAAAAAGCTATAGATTCATTGATTAATATATATAAAGATTCAAAAAATATGGTATTTTTAGGTAAAATAGGAATAGGAATACTAATTTCAATAATTTTTTTTAGTAAAATAATTTTATATTTTTTAAATAATTATTATTTATATACAATGATTTTCTTTATAGGACTTATGATGGGTAATGTTCCTTCATCAATAAAGATAGTAAAACAAGCTAAAAAGAAAGATATAATATATTTATTACTTTCATTACTATTAGTTTATATAATATATAAATTTAAATCACCAATAGTATATTCACCGAATATAAGTTTTAATAATTTTGTGATAATATTTATATTAGGCATAATTGATGCTATTACAATGATTGTACCAGGAATTAGTGGCACAGCTTTGTTTATGATGTTAAATTGTTACCATTTCATAATGGATTTATTTTCTAATCTATTTTCAAAAATTTATTTTACAATAACCTTTGGTATAGGTGTAATAATAGGTATATTAATAACTGGATATATAATGAATAAATTATTGACAAATCATAAAGAAAAAGTTCATTTAGTAATACTAGGATTTACCATATCATCACTTGTAGTTTTATTAATACCAATAATTAAAATGATTACTCCTTTCAATGTAATTCCTTTAGCGATATTATTAATATTAGGATTTATAATATCAAAAAAGTTAGAAAATATATCATAAAGTAATATGATTTTAATAAAATTAATTAGAGGTGTTATATGAAAAAAGATTTACCAGGATTATTTGCGAATAAAATAAATAAATCATTATCAAATAATGAAAAAGTGTCAGTAACTAAAAATGAAGAAACAGAAGATAGAAGTATACAAGAACCAAGAAAAATAGAAAAAGATATAAATGAAAAGATAAGAGAAATGTTTTCTTCTCCAAGATATGTTTATAAAATAGATGCTGAAATAACTTTAAAAGATAAAAAAGTAACAAAAAAAATAATAGGTAAAAATAATAATAATTTAATTACAATTGATAATGAATTAATTCCAATTCAGGATATAATTGATATATCATTAATAAACAAATAAAAAAGACAAAATTTTGTCTTTTTAAATGCATTCAACTACTGTATCATTTAAACATCTAAGTGCACAACAGCAACCTAAATTTAATGTGAAAAATGAATTAGTTGCTACATAAGGAATAGTAGCAGCTTCGTCTCCATCAGGATTTGTTGCTAGTACTCTAAATGTAGCACAGTTGTCATCAATTTTTTCAACTCTAAATACATTTGATGTAGTTTGTTCATTAGGATTTTTACTGATAGGCATTGCAAGTGGAGTATTACCACCACCACATGTATATATCATTACAGGTCTTGTATTACAACTTAAACTAGTAACGTTACAACCTAAAAAGCCTCTGTCACAAGTATCTAGACAACTATCGGCACAGTTAGCGTTTTGTTGAAGGATACAAATAACTGTAAGTATTTCAGCAATGCATTTTCCATCTGTATTATTACACATATAATCCACCCCTTCTTTACTTTCAATATAACATATTCCTAATTTCTTAAAAGGTGTGGAATATTTACCCATAAATAAGATAATTATCTACTTTTCCACAGATAATTTTATAATTAAATCCATATTATCATCATCGGCCATTATATTTTTGTGAATTTCATTACATTTTGAACATTTATATATAATTTTATAAGTCTTTTTAAACTTTTCCACACTAATAGGAACTAATAAGCCTTGACAATTATTGTTCCTGTCGCCTGGATTTATATCAACATGTTTGGAATACAAACAATAATTACAATGATCTCTAGCAGTTTTATTGGCTTTATCAATTTTCATACCACAGTTTTCACACGTAAAATTTTCATTAATCATATTAAATTTTTTCATTAAATCACCTAATTAATTATAACATTATATTTGTTACAAAAAAAGATTTATGTTATAATGAATTAAGTTTAGGTGATAGTATGGAATACAAAGTAACGATTAATGATTTTGAAGGACCTATGGATTTACTTCTTCATTTGGTTAAATCACAAAATATAGATATTATTGATTTAAATGTAGAAGAAATTACAGAGCAATATTTAGGTTATATCAAAGAAGCAGAAAAATTAAATTTAGATATAGCCAGTGAATATCTAACTTTAGCAGCAGAACTTATAGAAATTAAATCAAGTAGTTTGTTACCTAAAAAAGAAGTTTTAGAAGATGAGTATGAAGAAGATCCAAGAGAAAGATTAATTCAAAGATTGATTGAATATCAAAAGTATAAAGAAATTATTCCATCATTGAAGGAATTGGAAGAGGAAAGAAAAAATTATTTTAGTAAATCACCTAATAATTTAAAAGAATTTCAAGATGATATAGAAATTAATTATGGAGATTTAAATTTAGATGTATTAATGAATGCCTTTCAAAAATTTTTGGAAAGAAAACAAGAAGAAAAACCATTAAATACCAAAATAACTAAGAAAGAATATTCTATTAGTGTTAGAAGTAGGGAAATAAAAGAAGTATTAAGAGAAAAAAAGAATGTTTCTTTTGATGAATTATTTGAAATAGTTACAAAAGATTATGTAGTCGTTACTTTCTTGTCGATATTGTCTATGGCTAAAAAGGGTGAATTATTAATTACACAGAAAGATAACTTTAGTGATATAACTTTATCTTTAAAAGGAGAATAATATGGAATTAGCAGTTTTAGAAGGTTTATTATTTTTAAATGGTGAAGATGGAATTAGTTGTGAAAAAATTAAGGATATTTTAGAAATTGATGATAACAAATTGAATGAATTATTAAACACTTTAAATAATAAATATTTAGAACCAACAAGTGGACTTAGATTAGTCAAATTTGATAATTTTTATAAAATAACTACTAAAGAAGAACATAAAGACTATTATAAAAAACTAGTTGAATTAGAAGATGATAGTATATTAAGTCAAGCATGTTTAGAAACTTTAGCAATTATTGCTTATAATGGACCTGTTACAAGAATGCAGGTAGATGAAATAAGAGGAATTAATAGTAGTCATATGATAAGAAAATTGATTGCTAAAAACTTAGTTGAGGATATTGGTAAAACTGATTTACCAGGTAGACCACACATATATAATGTTACAAAAGATTTCTTAGATTATTTTGGCATAGAAAGTGTTAAAGATTTACCTGTTATTGATGAAAAAGAAGCAGATGATGTAGAAACTAATTTATTTGAATCAAAATATAAAGAAGATAATTGATTATATTGATTAATTTTGATATAATCATGTTAATGCTTGCGTGGCGGAACTGGTAGACGCGCACGACTCAAAATCGTGTAACTCTGTTGTGAGGGTTCGATTCCCTCCGCAAGCACCATTGTCGAATATGTTCGAATCATTCGAACTTTTAATACACTTCAGTCTAAAATAAGACTGATTTTTGTTAATAAAATAACCTAAAAAAGTGAGTTTAGTGCATATATTAATTTATTTGAAGGTAATATATGAAAAAGTTATTTTGGATACAGATACAGCAAATGAATCATATGATTATTTTACTGTATCCTACCTTTTAAAAAACAGAAATTTATTTGATGTAAAAGCTATAACAATTGCACAATTTAGGATAGACGTATATCAAAAAATATTATACTATATTACATAGCATTATTAATTTGTGGGTGGTATTTATGAACTATAATTTATTGAATAATATGATAGACTATATTGAAAAAAATTTAACTGAAGATATAAAATATAGAGATTTATCAAGAATTGTTGGTATATCAGAATATTCACTTCAAAGAATATTTATGTTTTTAACTGGTATATCACTTTCTGAATATATTAGAAAAAGAAGATTGAGCAAAGCCTTTGAAGAATTAAAGACAACCAATATAAAAGTAATTGATTTATCAATTAAATATCAATATGAATCTTCAATATCATTTTCAAGGGCATTTAAGAAATTATTTGGAATAACACCTAGTGAATGCAAAATAAGTAATAAACAATTTAAATTATTTCCTATTTTAAAATTCAACAATAATGATAATTATGGTGAGTTGGATTATGAAATAAAAGATATTGATAACATTGAAATTTATTGTAAAAAAGTTGTATCCGATAAATATGATGATTCTTTATATAATATTAGAAAGTTATATAAAGAAATAAAGAAAAATGGGTTGCATAAAAAATTTAATGAAGTAGGCCAATATGGAGTATCATTTCATAGAAAAAATGAGTATATATACTTAGTTGGCTGTAAAATAAAATATAATAATACCGAAAAATTTGTCATTTCAAAAGGCAAATATGCAATATTTAATGTTGGAACAAGAGAACAGAAAGATATAATTAGAACAGATAATGCAATTTATTCTAGATGGCTTCCATCTACCAACTATAATATTATAGAAGACATGCATATTGAACTGTATACTGAGAATAATTGTTATATTTATATACCTATAATAGAAGATAAACAAAATTAGAATCAAATTTGTTTATCTTTTTAATTTTTATTTGTGTACAATTATACAAAGGAGGATTCATAAAAGATAGAGTAAAAATATTAAAAAAGTAGCATAAGTAAAGTGCTTAGAAGATGTAAAAGAATATTTAAAATTGGATTCATGGAGTAGTAATGATGATTTAATAAAATAATATGAAAATGTGAATTTCATAAATTTTAAGACTTGTGAAAAGGAGTATACATATATAAATTATGATAAAAAAAGTAATAATAGGAATTGTGGCAAAACATAGAGAAGAGGATAAAAATTTAATAAGGCCAGATTCACGAATAAGAGATGAAGTTAAACAGGCAATATTTGATAATGGAGGAATTGCAATAGGAATATTATCACCAAATAAGAAAGTACAAATGGCAGGAGATGATTGGCTTGATTATATAAAATTTTTAGATAAAGAAAATATAATTAGTCAAATAAAACTATGTGATGGTATTGTTCTACAGGGTGGAAATACTAATGAATCATTTGAACCATTTATTGCAAGATATTGTTATGAAAATGATATTCCTTGCTTAGGAATATGTGCAGGTCAAAATAGTATCGCAAGAGCATTAAATGGAACTATTGAGGAAGTTAAAAACCCAGAGAAACATGATAATTCATTTGATGATTATATTCATCCAATATTTATTGATGAAAAATCTAAAATTTATCAAATTATAAAAACAAAAAAAACTATGGTTAATTCAAGACACAGAAGATTTGTTAAAAAATGTCCTAGACTTGATAAGGTTGGCTTTTGTGATGATAATTATCCAGATATTATTGAATCGAAAGATAAAAAATTCTATATTGGTGTAAGATTTCATCCGGAAAGTTTATATGAAAAAAATGATAAAATGAATAATATATTTAAAGAATTTATTAATAGTTGTAGAAAGAGGGATTAAAGTGGAATTAAGTGAAGCAATTGACAAAAGAAAGAGCATAAGAAAATATCAAAATAAAAAGATAAATAAAAATATTATTGAGAGTCTAATTGATAGTGCTAGATTAGCACCATCGGCTAAAAATAGACAGCCTTGGAGTTTTGTAGTTGTACAAGATATAATTAAAAATAAAATAGCAGATACAATGATAAAAAAAGAAAATGAATTATTACAAACAACTGATAGAAAAGGTAGTTCTGTTATCAATACTGCTAAAATAATAAAGGAAGCACCAATTTTAATTATAGTATTAAAAGAGTATGATGAAAATTGGATTATAAGTGATTGCCTTTCAATAGGTGCTGCAATTGAACATATTTGTCTTAAAGCAACAGACTTAGGATTAGGTTCACTTTGGATAGCAGATACAGTCTATGTTCAAAAAGATATTGCAAAATTAGTAGAACATGAAAATATGCAAGTAATATCTGCAATTTCTATAGGTTATTCAGATCAAGAACCTAATCGTAGACCAAGAAAAAAATTGGAAGATATATTGGAGTGGTATAATTAAAATATTAATAAATTGTTATAAAATATAAATATTTTTAATTTGTGATATAAAATATGATTGCCTTTTTGATTATATAAATTATCAATTTGTAGTTTTGATGTTTGTATCAAAATACCTAGAAAATGGTTAAATATTTTGTTATTAATATAATAAATTAAAAAAATGAACTTAATGTGATATAATATATGTAATTAATAATAGTTGTAGGTGATGAGATGAATAAATACTTTAGCAATAAAAATTATAGAATGTTATATTATGATAATTTTTTTAAAACATTTGCGAATGGAATATATTCCGTATTTACACCCGTCATCTTATATAAATCTGGTGTAAGTGTTACAATGATAATTTTTATATATATGATTCAATTTTTGATAATGGGATTATTTACACCATTATCAGGTGCGCTATCTAAAAGAATAGGTATGGCAAATACAAAATTTTTAAATTATATACTTAAAACAATAAGTATGTTATTAGTTCTAAATGTTGAAACAAACATTATTGATTATTTAGAGATTGCGGTAATATATGGATTTAGTGGTGCAATTAATAATCCATTAAATACATATATACCTAGTAAAATTGTTAAAGAAGATTTTAGAGGAAGATTTAATTCTTTTACATATATTTTAAGATGTTTTTCATGTATATTGGGTTACATCTTTGCTGGTGTCTTTTTGATTAAAGGCAATAATGCTATAATAGTAATTTCAGTTTTTATATCTTATACTATTGCATATTTCGCGCTAATAAATTTGGATGAATTAAACCTAAATTGTAATATTAATTCTTCTTTTAAGGAAAGCTATAAGTATTTATTAAGAAAAACTAAAAATAAAGAATTAAAACAAGTTGCAGGATTAAGGTCTTTTATAATATTAGAAAGATTAATTGCAGTACCTTTATATTTATATATGTCTATAAAAGATTTGAAAACTTTTACTTCATTGTATATTATTTCAACAATAGTAGAGTTATTTAGTTTATTTATAAGCGGTAATATATTTGATAAAAATAAACAAAAAATATTTAATATAATCTCTATTATTAAAGGTATAATAACAACAGTATTTTTATTTTGTAAAAACATATATGTTTTAATGATAAATCAATCTTTGTATAAGTTGGTAGATAACGTATATGATTCTTCATACTCAGCATTATCTCAAAGTAAGGTTGAAAAAGATAAAGATGATTCAATGTTACTATCTATGATTCATGAGATGTGTTTATGTTTTTATGAAACTGTTGTTCTTTTTGGACTACTAATTATAAGTATTTTAGATATTAATTTGGTATTTAAAATTATGTTTATAGGTTCGATTCTTGTTTTAATTATAAATGCAAAGTTAGTAACAAAATGGGATGATTTAAAAAAAATACAAGTTTCAAGATAATACATTGATACTTTATTTTTAATTGATTATGAAGGAATATTATTAAAACAAAATAAAGATTGCATTTTTATAATATAAATAAATTTTTGATATTATAAAATATATAAATAATATAATAGAAAGAAATCTAATATTGACTATTAAGTCGTGATTAGATTATAGGTGATTTTATGAATAAATTTATTAATTATGCTCATAGAGGTGCTTCAAGTTATGCACCAGAAAACACAATGATAGCTTTTCAAAAGGCAATTGAATTAGGAGCTAATGGAATAGAATTAGATTTACAACAAACTAAAGATGGTAAAATAGTTATTTTTCATGATGAAAAAATTGATAATAAATCTAATGGAATAGGAAAAATAGAAGATTACAATTATAGTGATTTATACAACATGGATTTTGGAAGTTGGTTTAATACAAAATTTAAAGGTGAACATATTGTACTATTTGATAGTTTTGCTAAAGAATATTTAAATAAAAATTTAACTTTTGCAATTGAGTTAAAAAGTGTAGGATATGAAAAACAAGTATTGGATATTATAAATAAATATTCTAATTTAAATAATATTTATATAACATCATTTAAATATGAAGCATTAGAAAATATTAGAAAAATAGATTCTAATATAAAAATTTCTTGGTTAATTCAAGAAAAAATAAATGAAAATAATTTGACAAAATTATTAAAGATAAATGGAAATCAAATTTGTCCTTCAGCAGCAAATGTAACACCTGAAGAAATAAAATTGGCAAATTCAAAAGGTATTGGTGTTAGATTATGGGGAGTAAGTGATGAAGAATTAATGAAAAAAGTTTATAAACTAAATATAGATGGAATGACTGTAAACTTTCCTGATAAACTTAAAACACTTTTGGATGATGACACAAGGATGTAAATATTAAAAAAATATATAAATGATTTAAAACACTTTAATAAAGTGTTTCAGACTGTTGACAAATAAATTTTGTTAATAGTCTTTTTATTTTATAAAAAAT
>ERZ808240.3188-NODE-3188-length-16338-cov-5.114721_pt1 | contig 16338 bp, 10 predicted proteins | sample MGYA00521084_ERZ808240 | MGnify/ENA primary metagenome ERZ808240 (study PRJEB31516, sample SAMN03275571) | gut metagenome | biome: mammalia-associated habitat; material: feces | host: Papio cynocephalus | place: Kenya | collected 2012-08-06 ... | reverse complement strand
CCACCAAGTACGCTGAGGAGCTGGTCAAGAAGATGCAGAAGAGCGGCGCAAAGGCCTACCTGGTCAATACCGGCTGGAACGGAACAGGCAAGCGCATCTCGATACGAGACACTCGCGGCATCATCGATGACATCCTCAACGGCGACATCGACAAAGCCCCGACCAAGACGCTGCCGATATTCAATTTCGTCATCCCGACAGAACTCCCTGGCGTAGACCCGAAAATCCTCGACCCGCGCGACACATACGCTGACGCCAAGGTTTGGGAGGAGAAGGCGCAGAAACTCGCCGGAATGTTCATCGCCAACTTCAAGAAGTTCGAGACCAACGAGGCCGGCAAGGCTCTCGTGGCAGCCGGCCCGAAACTCTGACCCCGCTGACATAACGCACACATCAGGCGGCTCGCTGCCTGACAATCCCATAGAAGCTGTCACAGCCCTCTCGGCTGCGGCAGCTTTTCTCATGTCCGGTCTTGTTCGGGTATTGCTTTTGTGGCGGCATTTTATTAACTTTGCGGAAAAAGAAAAGTACACATTAAGTATGGACAGATATGCCGGAAAGGTATTCATCGCCGGTGCCGACACGGGCATCGGCCAATATGTGGCGCAGGCGCTGTGCGCCTCCCCTGACATAGAACTTTCGGAAACGCCTGCCGGCGCTGTCGAGGATGCAATCTGCTGCATCGACGCTGACACAGACTCTGCCGGCATCCGCGAGGCGGCACAGGCGGTGGAACGCCTTGCGCCTAAGCGCGTGGCGGTGATAAGTTCGTGGCAGGTTTATCCTCGCGGCACTGACGAGACGGCTTTCGAGAACTCGCGTGTGTCTCCCGACACGCAGTTGGGTCGCTTGTGCGCCGAGGCGGAGAACGTGATAGGCGGCGCTGCAAGGCGTGCCGGCGCGGCGCTGACGGTGCTGCGGCCGGCGATGTTGTTCGGCACGGGCATCGGCGGCGAGGCCGACGAGATGTTTCGGCAGGTCATCTCCGGACGCTATTTCTCGCTGCGCGGTGTCAGGGCGTTGCGCAGCACAGTGTGCGCATTCGACGTGGCACGCGCGGCTGTGGCGATGCTCGGCACGGAAGGAACGTTCAACATCTCCGACGGCCGTGAGCATACGCTCTCGGAGATTGCCGAAGCCATGTCCGCCAATACGGGCATGCACAAGCGGACGGTGGCGCTGCCGCTGCGGTGGGCGAAAATCCTTGCCGCCACCCTCGGTTCGTTGCCGGCGCTGTGCGGCTGTTGGGGCAGGGAGGCTCTCGCCGAGAAGAGCGTGTCGCGCACGGTTGACACATCGGCTCTGGCACAGGCCGCGCCGCAGCTGACATTCCATGATACTCTCGAGGTGCTGTCGCGCCGCGACAAGGACTATCCGTATCAAGATAAATAAACAGCATGGCAGGCCATGAAATTTCTTGACAGAATAGCTCGCCAGGCGAGTTTGTGTGCATCTGACGTGGCGTCGCTCGTCAAAGTGGCGCTGCTGTCGCGGTGGGCGGCTCGCCCGCTCCGGCTGCCCGGCGATGGCGAAATCGTGATACTGGGCAACGGGCCGTCGCTGCGCGAGACGATAGACAAGCATTTCGACTGGCTGTCGAGGCATACGCTCATGGCGGTCAACTTTGCCGCCAACGCCCCCGACTTTGCGCGGCTGAAGCCGCAGCGGTACATACTCGCCGACCCGCATTTCTTTGATGCGGCGGAAAGCGACGGCAATGTCGGCCGGCTGTGGAAGAACCTGCGGGAGGCACGGCATGCCATGACGCTCCATGTCCCCGCGCCGCGCCTCAAGCAGGCACGCGCTCTCGTATCGGGCAGCAGCCTGAGCCTGGAGGCGTTCAACCTCACCCCTCTGGAGGGGCATGGCTGGCTGACACACGCGCTCTTTGACATGCGGCTGGGCATGCCGCGCCCGCGCAATGTGATGATTGCGGCGATAATGGCGGCGATAGGGTGCGAGTACCGCCGCATCTGCCTCGCCGGAGCAGACCACAGCTGGAGCCGCACCCTCTCTGTGGACGACGCCAACCGTGTGGTCAGCATACAGCCGCACTTCTATTCTGACGACAGCAAGGAGCGGGAGCGCGTGGCGGCCGAATATGCCGGATACCGCCTGCATGACATACTCAACAGCCTGACGGTGGCGTTCCGCAGCTACCACGAGATACGCCGCTATGCCGAAGCCCGCGGAGTGGCTATAATCAACGTCACCCCCGGCTCGATGATAGACGCATTCCCGAGGGCGGACCTCGACTCTCTCCGTGACGATAAAACCGAGATTGATGAAACAAACTAAAGAACAGAAACGAAAAGAACGAATTATCGCATTTTGCTGGCAGCACCTGCTGCTGCTCATCTCTCTCTGGATCATGACTGCCGGCGTGGCGGTGTGCGTGCGCTCGATGCTTGGCTCGAGCGTCATCAGTGTCATACCGTATGTGTTTGAGACTGCCGGTATGGACGGGCTTGCCCCCGCGCTCACGATAGGACAGTACACGTACATAATGAACGCAGTGCTGGTTCTGGGGCAGATATGCGTGCTGCGCCGCCGCTTCGAGTGGGTGCAGCTGTCCCAGCTTGTCATAGGCTTCCTTTTCGGGACGCTCCTTGACCTGAACATGGCGTTGACGGCATGGCTGACTCCCGAGACGCTCCTGTGGCAGTCCGTTGCACAGGTGGCTGGCTGCGCAATACTGGGCGTGGGCATCGCCATGGAGGTGCGCTGCGGCAGCGTCACCATGCCCGGCGAGGGTTTCCCTGTGGCTATAAGCCGTGTGACAGGCATCGAGTTCCCGAAAGTCAAGATAGCCGTTGACATAATGCTTGTCGCAATCGGCATCGCTGCGAGCTTCCTCTTCTTCGGCGGCTGGAAATGGAACATTATCGGCGTGGGGACGCTTTTCGCCATGGTGTTCGTTGGCTTTGTGGTGCGTGTCGTAGCGCGGCGTCTGGGCTGGTTTGACCGTTTGCTGGCCTACCGCCCCGGTTTCCGCCGATACCTGTTCGGCCTGGCCCGCATCATCTATCCCCGCCATTGGTGGTGACCAGCATGGCGATTTTTGCCGCCGGGTATTTCAGGTGTCGGAATAAATGACTAACTTTGTGTATAACTAAACGGCGCATGCCGCAACATGACAACAATGACTCAGGCCAAAACATTGAAGGAACTCTTGAAATACCATTTCGGTTTTGACAGTTTCAAGGGCAACCAGGAGAGCATCATCAATTCGCTGCTCGCCGGTAACGACGTGTTTGTCCTCATGCCCACAGGCGGAGGCAAGTCGCTGTGTTACCAGCTTCCGGCGCTGATGATGCCGGGCACTGCCATTGTCGTCTCGCCGCTCATCGCGCTGATGAAAAACCAGGTGGATGCCATGCGCTCATACAGCGAGACTAACGGCATCGCCCATTTCCTCAACTCGTCGCTCAACAGGGCTGCAATAGAGCAGGTCAAGAGCGACATACGCGAGGGTCGCACCAAGATGCTGTACGTCGCCCCCGAATCACTCAACAAGGAGGACAACATCAACTTTCTGCGGAGCGTGGACATATCGTTTTATGCTATAGACGAGGCGCACTGCATCTCGGAGTGGGGACACGATTTCCGCCCTGAGTACCGCCGCTTGCGCCCGATAATCAACGAGATAGGCAACCGCCCTGTCATCGCGCTGACAGCCACTGCCACCCCCAAGGTGCAGCACGACATACAGCGCAACCTCGGCATCACCGGCGCGGAGGTGTTCAAGTCGAGTTTCAACCGCCCCAACCTGTACTATGAGGTGCGTCACAAGACGCAGACTGTAAATGCCGACATAATCCGGTTCATCAAGAACAACAAGGGGAAGTCGGGCATCATCTACTGCCTGTCGCGCCGCAAGGTCGAGGAGCTGGCAGAGACACTGCAAATCAATGACATACCGGCTTTGCCATACCACGCCGGCCTCGATGCGGCGACGCGAGCCGCCAATCAGGACGCTTTCCTCAACGAGGACATCGACGTGATAGTGGCGACCATCGCTTTCGGCATGGGCATCGACAAGCCTGACGTGCGCTATGTGATGCACTATGACATACCCAAGAGCCTCGAGGGGTATTACCAGGAGACCGGGCGCGCCGGGCGCGACGGCGGCGAGGGCCGTTGCATAGCCTATTTTTCGCTCAAAGACCTGCAGAAGCTCGAGAAGCTCATGCAGACCAAGTCCCCCTCCGAGCAGGAAATCGGCAGGCAGCTGCTTGCCGAGACCGCCAACTACGCCGAATCGTCGCTCTGCCGCCGCAAGATTTTGCTGCACTATTTCGGCGAAGAATACACGGAGGAAAACTGCGGCAACTGCGACAACTGCCTTAATCCTAAGAAACAAGTGGAAGCCAAAGAAGAACTTTACGCGGTGCTTCAGGTCGTGAGCACCGCACGTGACAAATTCAAAATCGACTATCTGGTGAACATCATGATAGGCCGCCGCACTGACGAGATACGCGCTTGCGGCCATGACAAGCTCGAGTATTTCGGCGCCCTCTCCGAGGTGGACGAGAAGTTCGTCCTCGCTGTGGTGCAGCAGGCCGTAATCGCCGGATACCTGTCCAAGGACATTGAGAATTACGGCACTGTTTCCATAACGCCTGCCGGCGACCGCTTCCTTGACAGCCCGAAGTCTTTCAAGGTCGTGGAGGAAAACAGCTTCTCCGACAGTCCGGAAGTCCCGGCTCGCGGAGGCGAGGCCTGTGTGGCAGACCCCGAGCTGTTTGCCATGCTCAAGGACTTGCGGCGCAAGGTGGCAAAGCACAACAACCTCAAGCCATACGTCATTTTCCAAGACCCTGCCCTCGAGGCAATGGCGACGACATATCCCGTCACGATCGAGGCTCTCCAGGCAGTTCCCGGCGTGGGGGTGGGCAAGGCGAAACGTTACGGCAAGGAGTTTGTCGAGCTGATACGCCGCCATGTCGAGGAGAATGACATAGAGCGCCCAGAGGACATCGTAGTGCGGACTATACCGGTCAACAGCCGCGTCAAGAGCCAGCTTATACAGGGCATTGACCGCAAGGTTGACCTTGACGCGCTTGCCAAGGGCCACAACCTGACGATGGAGGAACTCATCGACGAACTCGAGTCGATAGTCAAATCGGGCATGAGAATCAACATAGACTACGCGCTCAAGGATTTCATCGACGAGGAGCAGGAGCAGGAGATGATGGACTACATACGCGAACTGGACGAGGACGAGCTCGACGACGTGTTCGTCGAGTTTGGCGACGAGTATTCCGAAGACGAGATACGGCTGGTGCTGATAAAGTTCCTGTCGGAAATGGGCAACTGACGACATTCCAATATCCACAGGCATGAAAGGCGGCAGAAACGGCAGGGCAGAAGGGCTACGGCTCCTCATCGCGGCAGCGGTGGCGATGCTTGCCGCGGCTTGCTCCAACGCTTCTGACACTGATGCCGGCCGCAGGGACATGCCGCTGGTGACAGTGGGCGACTCGACGCTCAACCTGTACGACGTGCTGGCGCGGATACCGGGCAACGTGACTCCAGAGGACAGCGCGGCGATGTTTGCGGGCATTGTCGATACGTGGCTGCAAGACATGCTGCTGCGTGAGGTAGCGCAGGAAAACGCCATTGACCTCGACCGCATCGACCGCATGGCTGCCGACTACCGCAACCGCCTCATAATAAACGAATACATACGCCGCATGAAGTCCTCTCGCGGCGACAAGGCTGCCGAGGAGCAGGTGAAGGCCTATTATGACGCCAACTCTGCGGAGATGACGCTCGAAAGCCCGCTGGTCAAAGGCGTGTACATCAAGCTCCCCTCTGACGCCGACCGCCTCGACGACGTGCGCCGGTGGGTGCGCTCCTCCTCTGCCGCAAGCATCGACGAAATCGAGAAGTACGGGCTGAAAGGCGCGATACAGTACGAGTATTTCAAGGACAAATGGGTGGACTGGCAGGAGATTGCCGCCCAAATACCGTACCGCTTCGGTGACCCTGACAAGTTTATCGCCGCGCACCGGTTTTTCGAGACCTCGGACCGCAACTCGACATACCTGCTTCGCATCACCGAGTCCATACCTTCCGGCTCGCGCATGCCGTATGATTTCGCCGCTCCGCTTATACGCGAGTCGCTCGTGCAGTCGCAGCGCGAACAGTATGGGCGCAGCCTCCTCGAGACCTTTGCCGAGAATGCCCTCAAGAACGGGCTGCTCTCGACTCCCGGATATGACATCAAGACGCATCAACTCATAAATCAAACGAAATAAACAGATACAGACGTGAACAAGACATACAGAATACTGCCGGCACTGCTGGCTCTGGGACTGCTTGTGGCTGTCGCCAAACCGAAAAACAACGTCATCGACGAGGTGGCGTGGGTTGTAGGCGACGAGGCCATCTTCCTCTCTGACATCGAGGAGCAGTATTCACAGATGAAACAGGACGGCACGCCGATTGACGGCGACCCCTATTGCGTTATCCCCGAAGAACTTGCAGTACAGAAACTGTACCTGCACCAGGCCAAGCTCGATACCATCGAGGCTCCCGAGACACAGGTGGCTGCGCAGGTAGACCGGCGCATCAAGTTCTTTGAGGACAACCTCGGCTCGCGCGAGAAGGTGGAGGAGTATTTCCACAAGCCCATAGCCTCGCTGCGCGCGCAGCTCATCGAGATGATGCGCACGCAATACATCATCGAGCAGGTGCAGTCAAACCTCACCAAGGACCTCAAGGTCACGCCCAATGACGTGCGCAAGTACTATGAACAGCTCCCCGAGGACAGCATCCCCTTTGTGCCGATGCAGGTCGAAGTGCAGATCATCAGCATCAACCCGGTCATACCGCAGCAGGAGATCGACGATGTGAAGGCGCGTCTGCGCGACTATGCCGACCGTGTCAACCGTGGCGATGCGGAGTTCTCGACGCTCGCCATCATGTACAGCGAGGACGGCTCGGCGATGCAGGGCGGCGAGCTCGGCTTCCACAACCGCGCTGACTTTGTGCCCGAGTTCTCCAATGTCGCGTTCAGCCTGAACGACCCCAAGAAGGTGTCGCGCATCGTCGAGACCGAATACGGATACCATATCATACAGCTTATCGAGAAGCGTGGCGACCAGGTCAACGTGCGCCACATTCTGCTGCGCCCGCACGTAAGCTCCAAGGACTTGACCGAGGCCGTGACGCGCCTCGACTCCCTGCGCTCGCACCTCACCACACCCGCGCATTTCGAGGAGGCTGCACGCCTCATCTCGCAGGACAAGGACTCGCGCAACAACAAGGGCATTATGGTCAACCAGCAGACGGGTTCCTCGCGTTTCGAGATGAAGGACCTCCCCCCGGAGGTGGCTAACCATGTGGAGAACATGGCTGTGGGCGACATCTCCGAGCCGTTCATCATGAAGGATGTGAAGAGCAACCGCGACGTGGTGGCGATAGTCCGCCTCAAAGAGCGTGTCGAGGGGCACAAGGCAACTCTCTCTGACGACTACAACATGCTCAAGCAGATGGCTACGGAACACGCTTCCGACGAGATAATACGAGCTTGGGTCGAGAAGAAGATCGCATCGACATACGTCCGCATCGAGGACGGCTGGAACGAGTGCGACTTCAAGTACAAGGGCTGGGTGAAGTGACCCGCCGCCATGTGAGTATATGAAAGAGCGAAACCGCGACTTCTGCCGGCACAATCCCCGGCGCGTGCTGTGGATGGTGGCTTCTGTCGTCGTCCTGTCCTTAGTGAGTCTATTGCAGCAGGCGTGGGCGCAGTCTAACGTCACTCGCCGCCAGCAGTCCAAACCCAAGACAGAGAAGAAAGAGACGTACACGCGCCCCAAGCCGACGCACAAGATTGCTCCCGAGATGCCCTCACAGGACCGCTATGTCACCAACAAGGTCTTCCTCGAGCGTGCCGACTCGCTGTACCACAACGAGATGAACCCCGGCTGCCAGATAGTGAGCGGCGGCGTGATGTTCCGTCAGGGGAATATGCGCATGTACTGCGACTCGGCATACTACTACGGCGAGCTGAACTCGCTCAACGCCTTCGGCCATGTCAAAATGACCAGCGGCGACACGCTGTTCGTATATGCCGACCGTATGTATTACGATGGCATGCAGAAACTGGCGCGGCTGCGCAACGGCCCTACGCAGCCGCAGGTCAAGGTGCAGAACCGGCGAGTGACGCTCACTTCCGACTCGCTCTTTTACAGCGTCGCCATGGATCGCGGCTGGTATGACTGCGGCGGACGGCTCGAGGACGATGTGAATGTTCTCACGTCGCGCTACGGCGAATATTCACCCTCGCTCAAGACGGCTGACTTCTACGGCAATGTGGTGCTGCGCGGCAAGAAAAACGGCAATCAGCTTCTCACCGACACCTTATATTACAACACCTCCACACACGAGGCGCAGATCGTGAGCCGTACCGACATCTACAGCTCGACGGACACTATCGAGACTTCGCGAGGCACTTACAACACCCAGACGGGCAACGCCCGTCTCGAGAGCCGCTCGACCATTACCCACACCGACTCTAACAACAATGCCACCAAGCTGACTGGCGACATCATCGTCTATGACAAGGCTACACGCACCAGCCGCGCATATATGTTTGACGATCCAGCCCGTGTGCCGCGCCCAATGGTGCTGAATGACACCGCACACAAGGTACGCCTCATCAGCAACTACGGCGAGTACAACGAGGTGACGCGCTCCGCTTTCGCCACCGGCAACCCGATGATGGTGGAGTATTCGCGCCCCGACACCAACTATCTGCGTGCCGACAGCATCTACACCTGGATAGTGCAGCAACGCACTGTCGCCCCCTACACTCCGCGACAGCAGCAGCTTCTCGACTCCCTGATGGCGGAACAGCGCACGCTCGATGCCCGCGCAGACTCGATTGAGGCTGTCTGCCGCCGCCAGATTGAGCATGGCGACACGTCTGTCGTCATTCCCCCGCGGCGGAATCTCGTGGCGGAAAGACCTGAACTGCAGCGCGACAGCATACTCAAGGACTTTTGCGTGGCAAAGGCCATCAAGCACTCGCGCTTCTTCAACCAGCAGATACAGGCCATTGCCGACACAATGCACCTCGTGCAGTTTGACTCGCTCCTCTACCTGAAGCGCAAGCCGATAGTGTGGAGCGACAACCGCCAGGTGTGCGGCGATTCCATCACCGTGCATTTCAATGACTCTACCGCCGACTACGCCCGCGTGGTAAACGGATTTGTGGCTGAAAACGTGGCAGAGGATTTCTATAACCAGCTGAAGGGGAAGGCGATGTTTGCCACCTTCCGCGACAACCAGCTGCGGCATCTCTCTGTAGACGACAATGTCGAGGTGGTGTTGCTGCCGGCAGAGAAGGATTCAACATACAACAAGATTATCAAGGCCGAGAGCGAGCATCTGACAGTGGACATGGCTGACCGCGAGCTGGAGAAGCTCAAGATGTGGTCAGCTGTTGACGGCACCGTCACGCCGATATTCAAAGTCAAGCAGGGCGACAAGTACCTGCAGGGCTTCCAGTGGCAGGAGGCACTGCGCCCCAGGCGCGAGTGGTATGACGGCCGCTGGATTTGGGACGACGACCTCGGCGACGTGTCGGATGAGATGATCGACTATTTCAAGAAGGAGGAGAGCCAGTCCGGCACGCTCGAGGAGTATTTCGGGCAATAGCGCGGCGCATAGCCGGTTTATATGCAGGAGGATAACAAGTGGAACACAGCAGCGACATAATACATCTGCTTCCCGACTCGGTGGCTAACCAGATTGCCGCCGGCGAGGTGATACAGCGTCCGGCCTCTGTCATCAAGGAGCTTGTAGAGAACTCCGTGGATGCCGGCGCGACAGACATTGCCATTTTCATCAAGGATGCCGGGCGCACGCTCATTCAAGTTGTGGACAACGGCAGGGGGATGACCGAGACCGATGCCCGCATGGCCTTCGAGCGGCACGCCACGTCGAAAATCTCCGCTGCCGCCGACTTGTTCACCCTCGCGACAATGGGCTTCCGAGGCGAGGCTTTGCCCTCGATATGCGCAATCTCGCAGGTGGAACTGCGCACCCGCACTGATAATGACCGCCTTGGCACTTGCCTGAAAATCAACTGCTCAAAGGTAGAGAGCCAAGAGCCGTGCGTGTGCGACCGTGGAGCGAACATCATGGTGCGCAACATTTTCTGCAACCTTCCGGCCCGACGCAAGTTCCTCAAGAGCGACAGCGTGGAGCTTGCCAACATCATGCGCGAGTTTGAACGCCTCGCGCTGGTCAACAACCACCTGCACCTGAGCATCGACACCGGCAGCAAGCGCATTGACCTGCGTCCCGGCTCGTTCAAGCAGCGCATCGGTGACATCTGGAAAAACAACCTCAACCTGCAGCTCCTCCCCGTGGACGTGGACACTTCGGTGGTCAAAATTTCCGGCTTCGTCTCGCGACCCGAGTTCGCCCGCCGCCGCAACCCGTTGCAATACCTCATAGTCAACGGGCGGAATATGCGCCACCCGTATTTTCACAAGGCTATCCTGTCATGTTTCGACAAGCTCATTGCCGCCGACACACAGCCGTGCTACTTCATCAAGTTTGAGGTTGACCCCGCGACGATAGATGTCAACATACACCCGACCAAGAACGAAATCAAGTTTGAGAACGAGAGCGAGATATGGCGCATTCTCTCCGCAGCCGTGCGTGCCTCGCTCGGCAAGTTCTCTGCTGTCCCCTCGATAGACTTCACCTCCGACCCGCTGCCCGCTGCCGCAGTGCATGACGGCGACTACATCGCCGCGCCGCAAGTCCCGGTAGACCCGCAGTACAACCCGTTCAAGCCATCTGCCGGCCAGTCCGCAGGCTCGCCGTGGTCGCCGCAGGGGCAGCAGCGCAGGACGACAGTTGACCGCTCGTGGCAACGTCTCTATGCCGACTTCATGAGCGATGTGAAGGACTCTGACCGCAACCGGGGCTTGGCTTCTGCCGGCGATGCCCCCGAGGCAGTCTTCCCCGCCGCCGAAACGTCTGATGCCGCCGCTCCGCAGTGCATACAGTACGCGCTGAAATACATCGTCACTCCTTCGCCCGAAGGCTTGTTGATAATAGACCAGCACCGCGCGCACGTCAAGGTGCTGTATGAGGAATACCTCTCCAAGGCGCACGGCGCGGCTGGCGTGGGGCAGCAGGTGCTGTTCCCCGAAACGCTGCGCCTCGACCCCTCGCAGCAGCTTGTCCTCGAAGGGGTGGAGGACGAACTCTCGCGCATCGGCTTCAAACTCTCGCACGCCGGCGGCTGCGACTGGCGCATCGAGGCCGTCCCCTCCGAATTGATGCACATCGACCCGCGCGACGTGATACTCCGCATACTCGACTCCGTGAGCGACGATTCCGTCAACTACGGCAACGAGGGCACGCCCACCGACACCATGCTGCAGCGCGTCGCGCTGGTGACGGCACGCTCCACGGCGGTAACTGGCGGCAAGCAGCTCTCGACTGCCGAGATGCAGCACCTGGTGAGCCGCCTGTTCGCGCTGCCCGACACGCGCTTCACCCCCAACGGCAACCCCATAGTCGCTGTCATCGACGACCGATACATCGACGCCCTCTTCACAACCTGACCCAGGCGTGATTGTATGCAAGTTTGTGTAAATAAGCGATGTACGCAATTGCTGACCTCCAGACACGGCACGCCCTGCCCATACTTTGCCGCCGTTATATGTCGCTTTTACACAGATAGATAGCCGTTCTATTCGAAATTTGTTGTAAATTTGCAGTGAATTTAGAATATAAAAGCAAGATGTCTGGCATCATGCTTGGTTTGTTTTCATTCGTATGTTGATGAGCGTTGTGGTGAAGCAGATTGTTGTGGTTGCATTGTAGGGTGAATGCTATGAATAGACGAGGATATCGGGGACTCGAATGCCTGACAGTTGGCGGTAATGCGGGGCGGCGGTTGGAATATTCGGGCAATTAGGTGGTCTGCAAGTCGGATTTTTGCGCTGTGGTTTGTTGTGGTTAAACTGAAAGGCATTAACTTTGTCACAGAAATCGGAATAACCAAAATAGCTACGTTATGAAAAAATCATTACTTCTCACAGCAGCTGTGGCAGCAGCCACACTCTCAATGAGTGCGCAGACAGTGGTCAACAACCCTGCCAACTCCGGATACTTCGGCATCCGCGCTTCCGGTACGCTCACTTGCCCTGGCAAAGTGGAGTTCGGCGGACACAAGACGGAGGCTTACAAGAACGGAGGCGGCTTTTCCGCAGGGCTGTTCTACCAAGCTCCCATCGTGGCCAACTTCTATGTAGAGCCGGGTGTGTCGTTCTACTACAACGCAACCGGCATGAAGGACTACGAAATTGCCGGTTACTCGGCATTCGAGCACGCTTCACTGCGTGAATCCGGTATGCTCGTCCCCGTGATGCTCGGCTACCACTTCGACTTCACTGACGACGTGAACCTTCAGGTGTTCGTCGGCCCGGAACTCCGTGTGGGCTTCAGCAGTGACAACTACATAACCACAAAGGAAGTCCTCGGCAAGAGTTTCCATTCAGCCGCTACCAACTACACCGATGTGTTCAACCGCGTGAACTGCAACCTGCGTTTCGGCGCCGGTTTCAACCTGGCTCGCAACTACTACATCGGCATCAGCGGTGCAGTCGGCCTGACCAACGCTTCAGCCATTGACAACGTGACTTTCCACCAGAACAGCGTGGACTTCACTATCGGCTACAACTTCCGTTGACACAGCGCGGCTTCGTGCCGCATGCAGAACAATACAAGGGAGAGGCACCGGCGACGGTCGCCCCTCCCTTTTTCGTTCCAGAATTTGGGGTAAACGCAGGACAATGAGTCAAAACTCCGCTTAAAGGTTGATAGTACCAACCTTTCGGGGTGGCGGGGGCTGTTGCATCATACGGCGGAAATGACTAACTTTGCATACGGTCTTGCCGTGGCGCGGCTGCGCAGCGGCAGGGGCGCAACCCTCAACATGACTCTTGCATGAAAATCACTTTCAACATCAATTACAGCACCCGCTGGGGAGAGACGCTGCACATCTGCGGCGAGCTGCCAGCGTTGGGCGGCGGCGATGACCGCCTTGCTCCGGCTATGAAGATGGTCGGCCCGGCTATGTGGCAGCTGACTGTGGATGCCGACGAGGTGCCTGAAACTTCCTCCTACAGATACATTGTTAAGCCCGAGCAGGGCGCGTGGCGGCTCGAATGGGGCGATGCGCACATATTGCGCCGCTGCCCCGGGGCTATGGAATACCGCCTGTATGACTGCTGGCAGGACCAGCCGCTCGACAAGCCGTACTATTCGTCGGCTTTCGTAGACGGAATACTGCGCCGCTGCTGCAAGGACCAGCCGCTTCGTCCTGTGCCGGGGATGCTGACTGTGCGCGTGTCCGCGCCGATGATTGCCCCCGGGGAGAGGCTCGCCATGGCGGGCAGCATACCTGCTCTCGGCAACTGGGACCCGCGCCAGGCGTTGCAGCTCAACGATGCGCACTACCCGGTGTGGGAGGCGCAGATACCCCTGTCGGCGTTGCGCTCGTCGTTTGAATACAAGTTCCTCATCACAAGTCGCGACAACCCCGACGAGGCCGGGTGGGAGGTCATTGGCAACCGCTCATTCGGCATTTCCGTTGAGGGTTGCGAGGACTGCTGCATGGTGCTTGACGGACTGCGGTTTGCCACTCCGCGCAGCGACTGGCGCGGCGCCGGCACGGCAATACCGGTCTTCTCGCTGCGCTCCGAAGCCGACTTCGGGGCAGGGGATTTCGCCGACATCCGCCTGATGGTGGACTGGTGCGTGCGCACTGGGCAGAAGGTGCTTCAGCTGCTGCCTGTCAATGACACTACGATGACCCGCACGTGGGTCGACTCATACCCTTACAAGGCCAACTCGACGTTTGCCCTCCACCCGATGTATCTGCGTCTCGAGGAGGCCGGCACTCCGGACGACGAGAAGTCTCGCCGCCGCCACGAGGCTTTGCGGCGTGAGCTGAACGCCCTCCCGACGGTGGACTATGAGCGTGTCTGCAACGCCAAGGAGGAATATATGCGCGACATCTACCGCCGCCAAGGCGCAGACACCATGGCCGGTGCGGAATACCGCCGCTTTGAGGCCGCCAACCGTGACTGGCTCACGCCTTACGCCGTGTGGTGCACATTGCGTGACATCAAAGGCACGGCTGACAATAACCAGTGGGGCGATATGGCGAAGTATGACGCCCAGGCCGTGGAGCAGTTTGCTGCCGGCCACGCTGCCGAGGCGGGCTATTACCGCTTCGTGCAGTTCCATCTCGACCGCCAGCTCCGTGCCGTGCGCGACTATGCCCACCAGAACGGCGTGGTGCTTAAGGGGGACATACCTATCGGCATCAGCCGGTTCAGCGTGGATGCGTGGATGCATCCCGAGCTGTTCAACATGGACGTTTGCGCGGGTGCGCCGCCGGACGACTTCTCCGTAATGGGGCAGAACTGGGGCTTCCCGACCTACAACTGGGAGGTTATGGCACGCGACGGTTTCGCATGGTGGAAGGCGCGTCTGCGCAAGATGTCGGAATATTTCGACGCATACCGCATTGACCATATCCTCGGCTTCTTCCGCATCTGGCAGATACCTGTGGAGGCGGAGCACGGCTTGCTGGGCTATTTCAACCCCGCGTTGCCGTACACCCCGGAGGAGATGCGCCACGGCTATGACTTCTGGATAAACCCCGACATTCATACTCGCCCCTACATCATGGAGTGGGTGCTGTCAGATTTCTTCGGCGAGCATGCCTCCGCTGCCAGGGAACGGTATCTCGAGCCGTCGGGCGAGGGACGCTACCGCTTGCGTCCCGAGGTGGACACTCAGGCTAAGGTGAGCGCACACTTCGCCGCCCTCGAGCAGACAGAGGAGAACACGCGTCTGCGCGACGGCCTGATGGGGCTCATCGACGACGTGCTGTTTATCGAAGACCCGGCAGAGCGCGGCAAGTATCACCCGCGCATCTCGGCGCAGTTCACATACCAGTACCGCGCATTGAACGATTATGAGCGTCAGTGCTTTGACCGCCTGTACAACGACTTCTTCTACCGCCGCCACGACGAGTTCTGGCGCGGCAAGGCGATGTGGAAGCTGCCGCCGCTGATAGAGTCCACGCGCATGCTGTCGTGCGCCGAGGATTTGGGCATGATACCCGGCTGTGTGCCGGACGTGATGCGCTCGCTGGAGATACTCTCGCTGGAGATACAGCGCATGCCCAAGGACACGAGCGTGGAGTTTGCCGACACATGGGCATACCCCTACTACAGCGTATGCACTACCTCTACACATGACATGTCGGGCATCCGCGCATGGTGGGAGGAGGACCGTGCGCGCTCGCAGCGGTTCTACAATGCCGTGCTGCACCAGCAGGGCGAGGCTCCGTATTTCGCCGAGCCGTGGGTATGCCGCAGCGTTGCTGATATGCACCTCGCCAGCCCGGCGATGCTCTGCATACTGCCGCTTCAGGACTGGCTTGCCGCCGATGGCGACCTGCGCCGTGAAAACCCCGCTGACGAGCAGATAAACGTGCCGGCCAACCCGAAGCACTATTGGCGTTACCGTATGCACCTGACCGTCGAGCGGCTGCTCAGCGCGTCGCGGTTCAACGATGAACTCGCAGCACGCATCGCCGCCAGCGGCAGATGAACTGACGAACACAAATAACAACTGAAAATACAATGAGTTACTTCACTGACCGGCGCAGTGTGCGCCGTTTCCAGGACAAGCCTATAGAGGCGCAGCTGCTGCGCTCGATAGTGGCACAGGCTGTCAAAGCGCCTACCACCGGCAATATGCAGCTGTACAGCATCATAGCCTCGCGAAAGGGGAAGAACCGCAAGCCTCTCGAGGCTCTGCATTTCAACCAGCCGGCAGCCACCGGCGCGGACGTGCTGCTGACGGTATGCGCCGATTTCGACCGCTTCTCGCGCTGGTGCGAGGTGAGCAATGCCGCCCCGGGCTACGACAATTTCCTGTCGCTGACTTCCGCCATGGCAGACGCGCTGATAGTGGCGCAGCAGATAGTAACCGTGGCAGAGATGAACGGTCTCGGGACATGTTATCTGGGGACTGTCACCTACAATGCCGCCGAGATAGCCGAGGCACTGCGCCTGCCGCGCCTCACCATGCCTGTCGCGTGCATCGCCTTGGGATACCCCGACGGCGAGGGCGAGGAGACGGAACGCCTCGACGTGGACGCGGTGCTGTATGAGGAGCGTTATCCCGAAATGTCGGACGACGACATACGCCGCCTCTACCGCCCGAAGGACGACTACCCCGCCAACCGCAAGTTTGTCGAGGAGAACGGCAAGCAGC
>ERZ808240.3187-NODE-3187-length-16341-cov-3.529105_pt1 | contig 16341 bp, 17 predicted proteins | sample MGYA00521084_ERZ808240 | MGnify/ENA primary metagenome ERZ808240 (study PRJEB31516, sample SAMN03275571) | gut metagenome | biome: mammalia-associated habitat; material: feces | host: Papio cynocephalus | place: Kenya | collected 2012-08-06 ... | reverse complement strand
AGGCCGTGGCCGCGGTGCTGATTGCCGTCTGGCTCTCCGGCTATTACCAGCCGGGATTCGGAATGGACGCGGTCCAGCCGGACCCCGCGGAGACGGCGGTCCTCTTCCGGTACTGGGCGGCTTTGTTCTGCCTGCTGGGCCATATGTTTCCCTGCATGTTCCACTTCAGGGGGGGAAAGGGAATTCTCTCGGGCGGCGCGATTGCCCTTATGCTGGACTGGCGGGTGGCGCTGGTGGTCTGGGGCGGATTTCTGATTCTGGCTGTCCTGACCCGGTACGTGTCTCTCGGCTCCGTGTGGGCGGGAGCGTCCTTTCCGTTTATTTCCCTGTATGTGTACCGGGACCCGAAAATCTTTGCGCTGGCATTGATTGTCGGCGGGCTCATTATATGGAAGCACCGGCAGAATATTCAGCGTCTGCTGGCGGGAAATGAGAACAAATTCAGCCTGCATCATCAGGAGAAAACGGAGGGTGGAGTATGAAAGCAGTAGTATTGGGAAGCGGCGGATGGGGGACGGCCCTGTCCATGGTCCTGTGCGGAAACGGACACGACGTCACCTTGTGGTCCCACAGCCCGGAAAAAGCAAAAATTCTGACGGAGCAGCGGGAAAATCCGCTGCTCAAGGGCGTTCGCCTGCCGGACACGCTGAGCATTACGCCGGATATCTCGGTGGTGGCGGACGCGGAGCTGGTGGTTTCCGCCAGTCCGTCCTTCGCGGTGCGCTCCACCATGGAGAAGGCCGCGCCGTATCTCCGCCCGGAGACGGTGCTGGTATCCGTTTCCAAGGGAATTGAACGGGATACGAACCTTCGCATGAGCCAGATTGTGGAGGAGACAACGCAGAATAAGTGTAAAGTAGCGGCACTTTCCGGCCCTTCTCACGCGGAGGAAGTGAGCATTCGGATGCCCACAGGCTGCGTTGCTGCCTGCCGGGATGAGCAGACGGCCCATTTTGTACAGGACGCCTTTATGAACGACTATTTCCGGGTTTACGCCAGCCCGGATGTGATCGGCGTGGAGCTTTGCGGGGCACTGAAAAATGTGGTGGCGCTCAGCTGCGGCGTCTGTGACGGCATGGGCTATCAGGACAATACCAAGGCGCTGCTGATGACCCGGGCCATGTCGGAAATTGCCCGCCTGGGAGAGAAGCTGGGCGGCGACCGGCGGACCTTCGGCGGTCTGGCCGGCATGGGAGATCTGATTGTCACCTGTACCTCCATGCACTCCCGGAACCGTCGGGCGGGCATCCTCATCGGACAGGGAAAGAGCGTCCAGGAGGCCATGGAGGAAATCGGCGCCGTTGTGGAGGGCTATTACGCGGCGGAGAGCATCCACCAGCTGGCGCAGCGGGAGAACGTGGAAATGCCCATCTGCCAGTGCGCCTATGAGGTGCTGTATCATGGCAGGGAAGTGAAGGCCGTGGTCCGGGAGCTGATGACCCGGTCAAAAAAGAGCGAGATTGAAAACGGCTGGGCTTATCCCATCCGGTGAACAGCGGCAGCGGAAAAAGGCCGGACGGAATTCTCTTCCGTCCGGCCTTTTATGATTCTGCGCGTTCTTCCCGTTGCAGTACCCGGCGAGCGAAGGCTTCGATGGAACAGTCCTCCACGGTTTCGCCGGGCTGAATGACAAAATCAAAGAAGCAGCTGGGAATTTCCCGCTTCCGCAGCTCTTTGGCGATGCACAGAGAGCAGCCCTGATCGTGATGGGAGGGGTGGCAGCGGCAGGCGGTGTTGCGGCAGGGGCAGAAATGTTCCATAAGATGGGGCCTCCTTCAGGACAAGATGTGCTGGCGGGCCGGAGGATTTCGGCCCGGGGATAACAAAAATCCCGAACCAGACGGTTCGGGATTTCGCTGTGTGACTCAGATTGCACGGGTAACCTTGCCGGAACGCAGGCACCGGGTACAAACATATACATGGCGAGGCGTACCGTTGACAATAGCCTTGACACGTTTCACATTGGGCTTCCAGGGACGATTGGCACGTCTGTGGGAGTGGGAAACCTTAATGCCAAAGGTCACACCCTTATCGCAAAACTCGCATTTAGCCATCCGTTGCACCTCCTTGCTGTATTTAAATCCGTGTGCTCAAACAGGCACGCTTGATATGATAACAGAAAATTCAGAAAAATGCAAGCATATTTTTTAATTCCCTGGAAAAATATTTATTCTTTTGAACCGGGGCCTTCCAAAGAAAAGCGGGGCAGGGAGTTGCGAAACGGGATGCTTTCATATATAATAAATTTTCAAGGCGCTTTTCGAAAAAGCGCGGCCTGAGACGGCGGAATCAGAAAGGGGCTTATCGTATGAGCCAGAGCAGTATGAAAAACGGAATCAAAGTCAGCAAATTCGTGGAGGCCTTCTCTCTGGAGGTCCTTCATCAGGGCGGGGACTATGAGGAAGCCCGGCTGTCCATTACGGATGTAAACCGGCCCGGTCTGCAATTTCAGGGCTTTTATGACTATTTTGACCCGCGCCGCCTGCAGGTTATCGGCAAGGCGGAATATACGTTTTTAAAGGGCCTGGAGAGCGAGGAGCGGAAAAAGTGCTTCGACGGGCTGTTCCTCTATGATATCCCGGCGCTGGTGATCGCCCGGGGGCTGGACTGCTTCCCGGAGTGTATGGACAGCGCCCGGGAACACGGCAGGACGCTGCTCCGGACGCCGGAGACCACGGTGGATTTCACCAGCCACACCATCGAGTATCTGAACCGGCAGCTGGCTCCCTGCATCACACGCCACGGCGTTCTGCTGGATATTTACGGCGAGGGCGTCATGATTACGGGAGATTCCGGCATCGGCAAGAGCGAGTCCGCCATTGAGCTGATTATGCGGGGCCACCGTCTGGTGGCGGACGACGCCGTGGAGCTGCGGCGGATTTCCAACCAGCTCATCGGCACCGCGCCGGAGGTGATCCGGCATTATATTGAGCTGCGGGGCATCGGCGTAATTGACGTGCGGCAGCTGTTTGGAATGCGGGCCATCAAGACGGAATCCCAGCTGGATCTGGTGGTGAATTTTGAGCAGTGGGATAACACGAAATTCTACGACCGGCTGGGCATCGAGGATCATTTCACGGAGATTTTGGACATCCAGGTACCGTTTCTGACCATTCCGGTGCGCCCGGGCCGGAACCTGGCCAGCATTGTGGAGGTGGCCGCCATGAACAACCGCCACCGCCGCTACGGCTACAATGCCGCGGAGGAGCTGGCCCGCCGGGTGGATCTCCGGGCGGACGGCAAGCTGTAATCCGGAAGAATTTGGCCGGGAAGCGCATGACCGGACAGGGAGAACATAACCATGAATATCGGCATTGACGTAGGCGGCACCAATCTGAAGGCCGGGCTGGCGGCGGAGGACGGACGGATTCTGGCCGCGGTCCGCCAGCCGCTGGACTTTCAGGGTCCGGAGCGCTTTGCGCGGACGCTGGCGGAGCTGGCCCGGCGGACGGCGGAAGAGGCGGGGGTTTCCCTGGGTGATATCCGGTCGGTGGGGATCGGAATTCCCGGCGCCGTTTCCGGCGGGGAGATTCTGTATACCACCAATATTCCCATGGAGCATGTGAATCTGGAATCACTGTTCCGGCGGCATCTGGATCTGCCGGTGCTGCTGGGCAACGACGCGGACTGTGCCGCCGTGGGAGAATTTTTCCGCGGCGCCGGGCGGGGAACCCGGAATTTTATTGTCGTAACCCTCGGCACCGGAATCGGCAGCGGGCTGATTCTGGGCGGACGGCTGTATACCGGCATGGGCGCCGCCGGTGAGGCGGGACATCTCGTGATCAGGGAAAACGGCGCGCCGTGCCCCTGCGGACGCCGGGGCTGCTGGGAGCGGTATGGATCCGCCACGGCGCTGATCGCCCAGACGCGGGAGGCCATGAAGGCCCATCCGCAGAGCCTGCTTCACACCGCCGCGGAGGAAAATGGCGGCGTGGATGGCCGGACGGCCTTTCAGGCCGCGCTGTGGGGAGACGAAGCGGCGAAGGCGGTCTGCGGCCGGTATGTATCCTATCTGGCGGAGGGAATTACGAATCTCGTCAATCTTTTGCAGCCGGAAAAGCTGGCGCTGGGCGGCGGCGTGTCCGGCGCGCCGGATTCCCTGCTGCTGCGGCCGCTGCGAAGGCTGGTGGCGGAAAACTGCTTTGGCCGCCGCGGAAACATGTATCCGCAGATTGTAAGGGCGGAGCTGGGCAACGACGCCGGCATCATCGGCGCGGCGTTGCTTCACCGGGCGGTGTGAACATGAGGGAGGGACCTTTATGAGCTGGTACGAGGTGCTGGACGAAAAAATCAGAGAATATCTGCCGGATCTGCGGGTAGCGGAATCGGAGCCTATGAGCCGCCATACCTCTTTTCGGGTAGGCGGGCCGGCAAAGCGGATGGCCTTTCCGTCCAGCGGAGAACAGCTGGTGGTGCTGATGGGCTTTGCCGGGGCCTGCGGCGCCCGTCCGCTGGTGATCGGCAACGGCACCAATCTGCTGGCGCCGGACGAGGGACTGGATCGGCTGGTGGTCTGCACCGGAGAGATGGGGATGCTGGAGCGGACCGGGGAGGAGCCTGTCATCCGGGCGGGAGCGGGAGTGCCGCTGGCCCGCCTGGCGGACTTTGCGCAGAAAAACGGATTGTCCGGCCTGGCTTTCGCCCACGGGATTCCGGGAACGGTGGGCGGCGGCGTGTGCATGAACGCCGGCGCTTACGGCGGAGAGCTCAAACAGGTTCTTACCGCTGTGACGGCGCTGCTTCCCGATGGCGTGCGGACGCTTTCCAATCAGGAGCTGGAGCTGGGCTACCGCCGCAGCTTCTTTACAGACCATCCGGAAGCGGTGGCGCTGTCCGCGGAGTTCTCCCTGACGCCGGGGGACCCCGCCGCCATCCGGGCGGAGATGGAGGAGCTGATGCGGCGGCGGAAGGCCAGCCAGCCGCTGGAATATCCCAGTGCCGGCAGCACCTTCAAGCGGCCGGAGGGGCATTTCGCGGGAACGCTGATTGACCAGTGCGGCCTGAAGGGACTGACCGTCGGCGGCGCGCAGGTCAGCGAAAAGCACGCGGGCTTCATCATCAACCGGGGCGGCGCCACCGCCGGCGAAATCCTGCGGCTGATCGCGCAGGTGCAGGAGCGGGTATTGGACGCCACGGGTGTCCGGCTGGAGCCGGAGGTCCGGATCGTCCGCTGAGAAAGGGAGCGGTTTCATTGGAGATTCTGATTATTTCCGGCCTGTCCGGCGCCGGAAAGAGCAAGGCGGCCTCGTTTTTGGAGGACATGGGCTTTTATATTGTGGACAACATGCCGGCGGTGATGATGCTGAAGTTCGCGGAGTTCTGCGCGGGGGGCGTGACCAGCCGCTATGACAGAGTGGCGCTGGTGTACGACGTCCGCACCGCCGGCTCTTCCATGGAGCTGCCTGATGTGCTGGAAAAGCTGCGGCGGATGAACGTCTCCTGCCGGATGCTGTTTCTGACGGCGGAGCCGGAGGCCATCATCAAGCGCTATAAGGAGACGCGCCGCCGCCATCCCCTGTGCAGCGGCGCCATGCCGCTGGAAACCGCCGTCCGCCGGGAACGGGAGGTCATGGCGCCGGTGCGGGCCCAGGCGGACTACGTCATTGACACCTCGCGCCTGTCTGCGGCCCAGCTCCGGGGGGAACTGCTGCGCCTGTTTGACACAAAGGGAGAACGGGAGGAGCTGCTGGTGAATGTAACCTCCTTTGGATATAAATACGGACTGCCCATGGACGCGGACCTGGTGTTTGACGTCCGGTTCATGCCGAATCCCTATTATATCGACAGTCTGCGCTGCAAGACCGGAATGGACCAGGAGGTCTATGAGTACGTATTCAGCTTTCCGCAGTCCAGGACGTATCTGGAGAAGCTGGAGGACCTGATGGCCTTTTCGCTTCCGCTGTACGTCAAGGAGGGGAAGACCCAGCTGGTGATCGCCGCGGGATGCACCGGCGGACATCACCGCTCCGTGTCCGTGGCCCGGGCGCTGGCGGCCTATATCCGCAAGCTGGGCTACCATGTGGCGGAGAACCACCGGGATCTGGGCCGCGGCGTTTGAGAGGAGAGCCGGTATGCCGTATGAACGAGTTTCCTACCGGGTCCCCCGCGCGCAGGGCCCGCGGATTGCCGCCATCGGCGGCGGCCACGGCCTGTCCACCATGCTGCGGGGCCTGAAGCAGTATACGGAAAACCTGTCTGCCATTGTCACTGTGGCGGATGACGGCGGCGGATCGGGAATGCTGCGTCAGGACCTGGGCATGCCGCCGCCGGGGGATATCCGGAACTGCATGGAGGCGCTGGCCAACACGGAGCCTCTGATGAGTGAGCTGATGCACTACCGGTTTTCGGACGGCTCTCTGGCCGGACAGAGCTTCGGCAATCTGTTTCTGGCGGCGCTGAACGGCATCTCGCCGTCGTTTGACGTGGCGGTCAGCCGGATGAGCCAGGTTCTGGCCATCACCGGGCGGGTGCTGCCGGTGACCACGGCGGACGTCCAGCTGGAGGCGGAATTTGAAAACGGGGCCTCCGTGATCGGGGAGTCCAAGATTTTTTACTGCAAAAAAGAGCAGGACTGCCGGATCCGCCGGGTGCGCCTGCTGCCGGAGCACCCACAGGCTCTGCCGGAGGCGGTCCGGGCCATCCGGGAGGCCGACATGATCGTCCTGGGGCCGGGGAGCCTGTATACGAGCATTATTCCCAACCTGCTGGTCAACGGCATTGTGGAAGCGATTCAGGCCTCTGACGCGCTGAAGGTATATGTCTGCAATGTGATGACCCAGGAGGGGGAGACCGAGGGCTATACCGTCTCCGACCATATCCGGGCGCTGTTCCAGCATGGCGCCCCGGCGCTGTTCGACATCTGCATGACCAATTCCTCTCCCATTCCCAGAGGGATTGCGGAGCGGTACGCCCGGGAGGGCGCCGAACCCATTTTCTGTGATACCGGAGTCTGCCAGAGCCTGGGGGTGGAGATCATCAACCGGCCCATCGCCACCGTGCGGGACGGCTTTGTGCGCCATGACCCGGGGCACCTGGCCCGGGAGCTGATTCTGCTCCACGCCGCCCGGGGAATCCGGATCGCGGGAGCGCGCTACAGCCGGGCGGATAATTATCAGGCGGAAGAGAAGCGGTGACTGCCCCGCGGGGCGGGAAGCGCCAGTTCAAGGAGGCCGGAATGTCTTTTTCCTATGATACCAAAAATGAATTGTGCCGGCTTCCGGTGCAGCGGCACTGCTGCGCCCGGGCGGAGGCATATGGGATTCTGCTGTACTGCGGCACCTTCAATTCCTCGGAAATCCGGATTGTGACGGAGAACCCTCAGTTTGCGGGACGATTGCGCAAACTGTTCCACAGGGCGTTCAACCTGCGCTTTGACCGCGCTCCGGAGCCCGGACAGACCGCTCAGCCGGACGGCCCCGGCCGCGGCGGGAAAAGCGGGGCGCTCCGGGAGGAACCGGCGGGGTCTCCGGCGGGAGCCTCCGGAAAGCTGGTCTTCCAGATTACGGACCCGCAAAAGCTGAGCAAGATCATCAATCTTCTCGGCTATGACCCGCGGCAGAATCTGGTGCTGCACATCAATTTCGGCCTGCTGGAGGAGCCCTGCTGCCGGGCCGCGTTCCTCCGGGGCGCCTTTTTCGCCGGCGGCAGCATGACCGACCCCCTGAAGCGCTACCACCTGGAGCTGGCGACCTCGCACATGCAGGTGAGCCGGGAACTGGAGGTGCTGCTGCGGGACGCGGGATTCCCCCCAAAGGCCGTGGGGCGCAACGGCGGCTATGTCACATACTTCAAGCAGAGCGAGCATATCGAGGATTTCCTGACCATGATCGGCGCGCCGGTAGCGGCCATGAAGGTAATGTCCGCGAAAATGGAAAAGGACCTGCGCAACAGCGTCAACCGCCGGCTCAACTGCGACAGCGCCAATGTGGACAAGGCGGTGGAGGCCGCCCAGGGGCAGCTGGAGGCCATCCGGAAGCTCCGCTCCGCCGGAAAGCTGGAGCGGCTGCCGGACAGGCTTCAGGAGACGGCCAGCCTCCGGGAGAGTCATCCGGAGCTGACGCTTTCGGAACTGGCGGAGGAATTTGACCCGCCGGTGACGAAGTCCTGCCTGAATCACCGGCTGCGCAGGCTGATGGAGCTGGCGGAGACGCCGTAGGGTCCGCACCGGCCGGATATGGCGGAAACACAGAGGAAAAAGAGAAAGGGGACAGAAAGATGGATCGCTGCGCAATGGCGTATCAGTATCATCAGGAGGGCTGCAACTGCGCCCAGTCGGTGGCGCTGGCCTTTCAGGATCTGACAGGGCTGAGCCGGGAGCAGACCATAGCGGTGGCCGGCGGCTTTGGCGGAGGCGTGGGCGGAAGCCGGGCCGAGCTCTGCGGCGCGGTCAGCGGCGCCGTTATGGTGCTGGGACTGCTGAATCCCGGAACGGGCGCCGAAGGGAAGAAGCGGATATCCGCGCTGAGCCGGGAATTCCGGCGGCGCTTTGAGGAGGATTTTGGGAAGACCCGCTGCGGAGAGCTGCTGGCGGCCCGGCCCGGAATCAGTGAAAAGACCCGGGCCGCCGGACGGCTGGGCATCACGGGCCATTGTGACATTATGATTGTCACGGCGGTGGAGATTCTGGAACAGATGCTCTCCGAACAGCCGGAGTGAGAAAGGAACCGCGCTTATGTCCTTCGTCCATTTGCATGTCCATACGGAGTACAGCCTGCTGGACGGCGCCTGCCGCATCAGGGAGCTTCCCGGCGTGGTGAAGTCCATGGGGCAGACCGCCTGCGCCATTACAGACCACGGCGTCATGTACGGCGCGATAGATTTCTACCGCGCCTGCCGGGCGGAGGGCGTGAAGCCCATCATTGGCTGCGAGGTCTATGTGTCGCCCCGGGGCCGCACCCGCTTCGACAAGGTCCACGAGTTTGACGCCGAGAGCCGTCATCTGGTGCTGCTGTGTGAAAATGAAGAGGGCTATCGGAACCTGAGCTATCTGGTGTCCATGGCCTGGGTGGAGGGCTTTTATATCCGCCCCCGGATCGATCTGGAGCTGCTTCGGAAGCATCACGGGGGCCTGATTGCCCTGTCGGCCTGCCTGGCCGGAGAGATTCCCAGAATGCTGCGGAACGGGGAGTACGACAATGCCCGGGACTACGCGCTGGAAATGAGTGAGATTTTCGGCCCGGACCATTACTACCTGGAGCTTCAGAATCACGGAATTCCGGATCAGGCAGCGGTGAATCAGGGAATCCTGCGGCTCCATCAGGAGACGGGGCTGCCCATGGTCTGCACCAACGACGCCCATTATCTGCGGAAGGAGGACGCCGAGGCTCACGACATCCTGCTGTGCATCCAGACCGGAAAGACCGTGGATGACGAGAACCGGATGCGCTACGAGCCGCGGAATTTCTACCTCCGTTCCGAGGCGGAGATGACTGCCCTGTTCGGCGGCTATGAGGACGCCGTGGACAATACCGCCCGGATCGCGGAGCGGTGCAATGTGGAGTTTACCTTCGGAAAGTATCATCTGCCGGAATTCCAGCTGCCGCCGGGCTATGATTCCTTCACCTATCTGAAGGAGCTGTGCGCCCGGGGCTACCGGGAGCGCTACGGCGAGGGAAAGGCGGAATACCGGAAGCAGCTGGATTATGAGCTGAACATGATTGAGAAGATGGGCTTCACGGACTACTTTCTCATTGTCTCCGACTTTGTCCGCTATGCCAAGAGCCAAAAAATCCCGGTGGGCCCCGGGCGGGGAAGCGCGGCGGGGAGCATGGTGTCCTACTGCCTGCGGATTACCGATATCGACCCCATGAAGTACAGCCTGTACTTTGAGCGCTTCCTGAATCCGGAGCGGGTCAGTATGCCGGATATTGACATGGATTTCGGCGATACCCGCCGGGGCGAGGTGGTGGACTACGTCCGCCGGAAATACGGGGACGACCATGTGGCCCAGATCGTCACCTTCGGCACCATGGCCGCCCGGGGCGTGATCCGGGATGTGGGCCGGGTGATGGGGATGCCTTACGCCGATGTGGACGCCATCGCCAAGCAGGTGCCCAACACGCCGCACATCACTCTGAACGACGCCCTGCGGCTGAGCAGACCGCTGAAGGATCTGTACGAAACGGACCAGCGGGTCAGAAAGCTGATCGACACCGCTCAAAAGCTGGAGGGGATGCCCCGGAACGCCTCAACCCATGCCGCCGGCGTGGTGATTACGAAAAAGCCGGTGTACGAGTACGTGCCCCTGGCCAAAAACGATGACGCCGTGGTCTGCCAGTATATCATGACCACGCTGGAGGAACTGGGGCTCTTGAAGATGGACTTCCTGGGCCTGCGCAATCTGACGGTGCTGGATGACGCGGTGAAAATGGTGCAGGCGGAGCACCCGGACTTCCGGCTGGAGGGCATTCCGGAGGACGATCCGGAAACCTACGAGATGCTGGGCCGTGGTCAGACCTCGGGCGTGTTCCAGATGGAGTCCACCGGCATGACCGGCGTCTGCCTGGGACTCAAGCCCCGGAATATCGAGGATATTACCGCAATCATCGCCCTGTACCGCCCCGGCCCCATGGAATCGATTCCCCGGTTCATCGCCTGCAAGCAGAATCCGGGGCTGATTACCTATAAGCACCCGTCTCTGGAGCCGATTCTCTCCGTCACGTACGGCTGCATTGTCTATCAGGAGCAGGTGATTCAGATTTTCCAGCAGCTGGCGGGGTATTCCCTGGGCCAGGCGGATATGGTGCGCCGGGCGATTTCCAAGAAGAAGGCCGCCCAGATTCAGAAGGAAAAGGATACCTTTATCCACGGAGACTCCTCCCGGAAGATTCCCGGCTGCGTGGCCAATGGGATTCCGGAGGCCACGGCGGAGGCCATCTATCAGGAGATCTACGATTTCGCCAACTACGCCTTCAACAAGGCCCACGCGGTCAGCTACGCCGTGGTGGCCTATCAGACGGCCTATCTCAAGTGCCACTACTGCAAGGAGTATATGGCGGCCCTGCTGACGTCCGTGCTGGATAACTCCGACAAAATCGCGGGCTATATCAACGAGTGCCGGGACTGCGGCATCAAGCTCCTGCCGCCGGATATCAACCGCTCCTTCGACAGCTTTGCCGTGGAGGACGGCGGCATCCGGTTCGGACTGGCAGCGGTGAAGAATATCGGCCGGGGCTTCATTCAGGCGGTGGTCCGGGAACGGGAAAACGGCCCGTTTGTCTCCCTCGGCGACTTTTGCAGCCGGATGACCGGCAGTGATATGAACAAGCGGGCGGTGGAAAACCTCATCCGCTCCGGTTCGTTTGACTCCATGGGGGCCAGACGCTCCCAGCTGATTCAGGTCTATGAAAAGGTGATGGACTCCATTGCCGCCTCCCGCCGGGAAAATCTGGAGGGGCAGCTGGACTTTTTCTCCATGTCCGGCGGAGACTCCGACGCGAAGAGCTCTGTAAAGGAAATTACCCTGCCGGATATTCCGGAGTATACCCCGCAGGAGCTGATGAATATGGAAAAGGAGACCACCGGCCTTTATCTGTCCGGACATCCCATGGACGCCTACCGGGAACAGCTGGAGCGGCTGAAGGCCCCCTCCATCGGCTCTGTTCTGGAGGATTTCGCCCAGGAGGGCGGGCCGGTCCGGTTCGCGGACGAGCAGCGGATTACGGTGGCCGGCATTGTGACCTCCAGCAAAACCAAGACCACGAAGAACAACAGCCTGATGGCCTATGTGACGGTAGAGGATGACACCGGCTCCATTGAGCTGCTGTGCTTTTCCCGGACGCTGGACAGCTGCGGCGCCTATCTGCGGGAAAACCAGGCGGTGGTGGTGAAGGGGAAGCTGTCGGTCCGGGATGAAAAGGCGCCGCAGATCCTGTGCGACAGCGCCTATCCGCTGGGCGAGGCGTCCCCGCCGGAGAAGCAGCCGTCCGGAACAGGCCGCGGGGAAAAGCTTCTGCCCGGAAAGGTCCTGTACCTGAAATTTCCCGGGAAAACCAGCCGGGAGCTGGCCCATATCAAGCTGGTGTTTGAGATGTTCCCGGGCACCACGCCGGTCAGGATGGTGATGGCGGATACCCGGAAGGTCTACGGCACGGAGGTCCTGCTGCATCGGGCGCTGATTGAGGAACTGAGGGAGACGCTGGGGCCGGAGAATGTGGTCATCCGGTAGAAAAGAAGCGGCGGAAGCAGGAAAGTTCCGCAATTGTATTGAATTTTAAAAAAGAGTGGGGTATAATACTCTCGTTCATTTTCGAAAGAGATGATCCAATTCATCAATTTGGAGGAATTCCTCATGATCGAGATCAAGAAAGATACCATTATCGGCGACATTCTGGATGTAGCGCCTCAGACCGCGCCCATTTTCATGTCCATCGGAATGCACTGCCTGGGCTGCCCCTCTTCCCGCGGCGAGACGGTGGAAGAGGCCTGCATGGTCCATGGCATTGACGTGGACAAGCTGCTGGCTCTGGTGAACGAGGAAGCCAACAAGGCGCAGTAAATTGGAATCCGCAGAGAACGCATACAGGCGCCGCGCCTGTATGCGCTCTCATTGTGTCAAAATCCACATGACCGGAGGATGGAGGGCATATGGCGAAGCAACTGGAACTCTCCCCCCGGCTGCGGCTGCTGGCGGACTGGGTGCCGCAGGGGGCGAAGTTCGCTGATGTTGGCACGGATCACGGCTATCTGCCTGTCTGGCTGCGGCTTCAGGGCCGCGTGGTCCGGGCCATTGCCAGCGATCTCCGCCCGGGGCCTCTGAACCGGGCCAGAGAGACCGGACGCCTTTACGGCGCGGAGGGAATCGAATTCCGCCTGTGCAGCGGCCTGTCCGCCATTGACCCGGGGGAGTGCGATACCATCGCCATCGCCGGTATGGGCGGAGAGAATATCGCCTCTATTTTATCCGCCGCGCCGTGGACGGCGGACGGCCGCCATACGCTGCTGCTTCAGCCCATGACCCGGGCGGAAGAGTTGCGCCGCTTCCTGATGGAGCATCATTACGCCATTTCCCGGGAGGCGCTGGTGCTGGACCGGGGAACGCTGTATCCGGTGATGGAGGCCGGGGCGGGAGAGATGTCCCTGACGCCCGGCCAGCTTCTGGGGGGCGCGCGGCTGCGGGACGATCCTCTGGGGGACCGGTATCTGATTGAAAAGATTATCCGGCTGCTGGGAGCCGCGGCGGGGCTGAACCGCTCCGCGGACCCGGCGGGAAAAGACCGGGCGGAGGTTCTCCGGCAGGAGATTGCCGCCCTGATGGAAATGCGGGAGGAGTGGCGTCATGCCAACTGTCCTTGAAATTGAACAGGCCCTGTTTGAGCTGGCTCCGAAAGAGCTGGCCATGGACTGGGATAACGTGGGGCTGCTGGTGGGCAGTCCGGACCGGGAGGTTTCCCGGGTACTGGTGGCTTTGGACATCACGCAGGGCGTGGTGGAAGAGGCGGTCCGGAAGCGCTGCCAGCTGATCGCGGCCCACCATCCGGTGATGAACTGCAGATGGCTGCCGGTGCAGACGCTCCGGGAGGACACGCCTCAGGGCCGTCTGCTGCGCCGTATGGTCCGGGAGGATCTGGCCGGAATCTGTATGCACACCAATCTGGACGCCGCCGAAGGCGGAGTCAATGACGCTCTGGCGCGGACACTGGAGGTGATCGACCCTGGGCCTCTGACGCCGGAGCATATTGGCCGGGTGGGAAGGCTGGCGGACGGACCGGTTTCCCTTGCTGAATTTGTCAGGCGGGTTGCGTCCCGGCTTCACTGCGGCGGCGTACGGTATGCCGACGCGGGCCGCCCGGTTTCCAGAGTGGCCGTGGGCGGCGGCGCCTGCGGCGATTATGTGGATCTGGCCGCGGCCGCCGGGTGCGATACCTTTGTCACCGCGGATCTGAGCTACCATCAGTTCCTGGACGCCGGGCCGAAGGGAATCAACCTGATTGACGCCGGGCACTTTCCTACGGAGGATGTGGTGTGCCCGGTGATCGCGGCGGAGCTGCGGAAGCGGTTTCCGGAGCTGTACATTGAAAAATCGGACTCCCATCGGGAAGTCATTCAGTACTATGTAGAAGGAGAGTAACAATCATGTCTGGACATTCTAAATGGCATAATATTCAAAAGACGAAGGGTGCCGCCGACGCCAAGCGCAGCGCGGCTTTCACCAAGATCGCCAAGGAAATCATCGTGGCTGTGAAGGAAGGCGGCAGCGGCGATCCCGCCAATAACTCCCGCCTGGCGACCGTGATTGCCAAGGCCAAGGCGGTCAACATGCCCAACGACAACATCAAGCGCACCATTGACCGGGCGCTGGGCGCCGGAAACTCTGACAACTATGAGGCCGTGACCTATGAGGGCTATGGCCCCGGCGGCGTGGCGGTGATCGTGGAGGCCCTGACGGACAACCGCCAGCGGACCGCTCCCGAGGTCCGGCACTACTTTGATAAGTGCAACGGCAACCTGGGCGCGCAGGGCTGCGTGTCCTGGTCCTTTGACCGGAAGGGCGTCATCGTCATTGACAACGAGGACGGCGAGCTGGACGAGGATACCGTCATGATGGACGCGCTGGAGGCCGGCGCGTCGGATCTTCAGGCTGACGGGGACATGCTGGAGATCACCACGGAGCCGGACGCCTTCAACGATGTGGTGAAGGCTCTGGAGGAAAAGGGATATACCTTTGTGAACGCGGATATTGAGATGGTTCCCCAGAACTATGTCACGCTGAGCACGGAGGGCGATGTCCATAACATGGAGCGTCTCATTGAGTTCCTGGAGGACAACGACGACGTTCAGAACGTCTGGCACAACTGGAACAACGATTGAGGAAAGCTGTAACGGCGCGGATGGAATTTTCCATCCGCGCCGTTGTATTATGAGCGGCCTCAGGACGCGTCCTTTGGATATTCCAGTCCGCTGCGGAATCCATCGCTGCCGGAGGCGACCAGATCGCCCGCCGCGGGCCGGCCTTCGCAGACGTAGAGATTTACCTGAACGCCGCTGTCCCGGCCGGGGTAGTTGAGAACCGAGTAGGTGTAGCGGGTTACGGCCTTCCCCAGACAGGATTCCAGATCCAGCCCCTGGGATTTCTGCAATTGATTATAGTCGGCATATTTCTCCGGGAGCGGATCGGGAATGAGGAACTGATAGGTTTCCAGCGGTTCGCTGTCCACCTCCCAGCCCCAGGAGGCCAGATAGGAAATCCGATCCTGATTGCTGTCCAGCAGAAGAGGCTGGGTGCTTTCCGGAACGCGGAAGAGCGCCCAGAGAATCCCGGCTGTCAGAACCACCGCCCACGGAAGCAGCCAAAGAAGCTTCCTTTTGGAAAGCGACGCGGTAAAGATGACCATGGGCGTTTCCTCCTTTTCCGGGCGATGCTTGAAAATGACGGACACTTCCGGGTGTCCTGAAGTTTTTTATTCCGTTTTCATCGGGTTTATGCTACAATTGGTACACAAAACAGGAAGAAACTCCATCCATGGCGTCCAGGTCCCGCCGGACGGAGCCGGATGGCGGAAGAGGAATCATGATGAGCTTGCAGAGACTGGATAAAATTTTAGCGTCCACCGGGCGGTGGTCCCGCCGGGAGGTCAAACAGATGGTGCGGCAGGGACGGGTCCTGGCGGACGGACGGCCCGCCGCCTCTCCGGAGGAGAAGTACGACCCTGCGGCGGCTGTGCTGACGGTGGACGGGGAGGATGTTGGCTATCGGGCTGTCACCTGGCTGATGATGAACAAGCCCGGCGGCGTCCTCTCCGCGACGGAGGACGGCAGGGGAGAGACCGTGCTGGATCTGCTGCCGCCGGAGCTGCGCCGCATCGGGCTTTTTCCGGTGGGGCGGCTGGACAAGGACACGGAGGGGCTTCTGCTGCTTACCAACGACGGGGGCCTGGCTCATCAGCTGCTGTCTCCCCGTCATCATGTGGACAAGGTCTATTTTGTAAGAACCGCCGGCGCTTTGACGGAAGCGGATCAGGCGGCTTTTCGCGCGGGAATGGTGCTGGGAGACGGCCTGCGCTGCCTTCCGGCGGAGCTGGAAATTCTCAAGCAAAGCCAGGCGGGGAGCGAGGCTTTCGTTACGCTGCGGGAGGGGAAATTCCATCAGGTGAAGCGAATGCTGGCCGCCCGGGGGAAGCCGGTGCTTTTTCTGAAACGGATAAAAATGGGCAATTTGACATTGGATTTGGCACTGGAACCCGGGGCGTTTCGCTTCCTGTCGGACGATGAGCTGGAAATTCTGCGGATGAGCTGAAACGGTTTTCTGTATTTTCAAATGTTCGACAAAAAGATCTTTTGTTTTTTGGTGAAAAAAGAAAAAAGATCTTGCAATTTGACAAAAATCCCGATATAATGTGGGCC
>ERZ808240.3186-NODE-3186-length-16343-cov-14.006753_pt1 | contig 16343 bp, 19 predicted proteins | sample MGYA00521084_ERZ808240 | MGnify/ENA primary metagenome ERZ808240 (study PRJEB31516, sample SAMN03275571) | gut metagenome | biome: mammalia-associated habitat; material: feces | host: Papio cynocephalus | place: Kenya | collected 2012-08-06 ... | reverse complement strand
GTTGCAGAAAATAATAAAGTGACTGTGAAAGGTCCCAAGGGTACTCTGGTAAGAGTATTACCCTCTGAGATGGAAATTAAAGTAGAAGGAGCAGAAGTTCTCGTAAGCAGACCCAACGATCTGAAGAAGATGAAGTCTCTTCACGGTCTGACCAGAACTCTGATCCACAATATGGTAGTAGGTGTTACCGAAGGCTATCAGAAGAAGCTGGAAGTAAATGGTGTTGGTTACAGAGCTGCAAAGTCCGGCAATAAGCTGACCCTGAACCTTGGTTACTCTCATCCCGTAGAGATGATCGACCCCGAAGGTCTTGAAGCTGTAGTAGAAGGACAGAACGTGATCATCGTTAAGGGTATCGACAAAGAAAAAGTTGGTCAGTACGCTGCTGAGATCCGCGACAAGAGAAGACCTGAGCCTTATAAGGGCAAGGGTATCAAGTATGCCGATGAGACCATCAGACGTAAAGTTGGTAAGACTGGTAAGAAATAATAGATAAGGAGAGTATGAAGATGGTTAGTAAAGAGTCCAGACAGTTAGTACGTGCGAAAAAGCACATGAAAATTCGTAACCGCTTCAGCGGCACTGCTGAAAGACCTCGTCTTGCAGTGTTCAGAAGCAATAATCATATGTATGCTCAAATTATCGACGATACAGTTGGTAACACTTTAGTATCTGCATCCACTCTTGAGAAAGAGATCAAGGCAGAACTGGAGAAGACCAATAACGTTGATGCAGCAGCATATCTTGGAACTGTTATCGCTAAGAGAGCAATCGAAAAAGGTATCAAGGAAGTTGTTTTCGACCGTGGCGGTTTCATTTATCAGGGTAAAGTAGCAGCTTTAGCCGATGCAGCCAGAGAAGCTGGCCTGGAATTCTAGGAAAGGAAAGAGGAATACACCATGAAACACACAATCATAGATGCAAGCCAGTTAGAGTTAAATGATAAAGTTGTTACCATCAAGCGTGTAACCAAGACCGTTAAGGGTGGTCGTAACATGAGATTCACCGCTCTGGTAGTAGTCGGCGACGGCAACGGTCATGTAGGTGCTGGTCTGGGAAAAGCTGTAGAAATTCCCGAAGCTATCCGTAAGGGTAAGGAAGACGCTGTAAAGCACATCGTAGAGATCAATCTGGATGAGAACAATTCCATCACCCATGATTTCATCGGTAAGTATGGTTCTGCTAACGTTTTACTGAAGAAGGCTCCCGAAGGTACCGGTATCATCGCTGGTGGTCCCGCTCGTGTCGTTTGTGAGCTTGCAGGTATCAAGAATATCCGTACCAAGTCTCTTGGCTCCAACAATAAGCAGAACGTTGTTCTTGCAACCATCTCCGGTTTAAGCCAGCTGAAGGCTCCCGAAGAAGTAGCAAAGAATCGTGGAAAGTCTGTTGAGGAGGTTCTGGCGTAAGCCGGATCTTCCCGTTAAGTTGACAGAGCCAACAGAAAGGAGTAGAGTATGGCAGACAAGAAGTTAAAGATCACTCTGGTAAAGTCCACCATCGGCGCTGTGCCGAAGAATAAAGCAATCGTGGAGTCTATGGGACTGCGTAAGATCGGCAAGTCCGTAGTACTGCCTGATAATGATGCAACAAGAGGACAGATCCGTCAGGTGAGTCATTTGATCAAGGTAGAAGAAGCATAATCAGATAAGGAGGTGTTAGGAATGGAATTATCCAATTTAAGACCTGCAGAAGGTTCCAAACACAGTGATAATTTTAGAAGAGGCCGTGGACACGGTTCAGGAAATGGCAAGACCGCAGGTAAGGGTCACAAGGGACAGAAGGCTCGTTCCGGAGCTCCCAGACCTGGTTTTGAAGGTGGTCAGATGCCTTTATACAGACGTATTCCTAAGAGAGGTTTCACTAACAGAAACACTAAGGAAATCGTTGCTATCAATGTAAGTGCTCTGGAGTGCTTTGACAACGGTGCTACCGTTGATGTTAACGCATTGATTGAAGCAGGAATCATTAAGAACCCCAGAGATGGAGTAAAGATCCTCGGAAACGGAGAACTTACCAAAAAGCTTGATGTAAAGGTAGATGCATTCAGTGCATCCGCAAAAGAAAAAATCGAGGCTCTTGGTGGAACTGCTGAGGTGATGTAATGTTTACAACACTGAAAAACGCATTCAAAATCAAAGAAATCAGACAGAAAATTCTTTTTACACTGGGAATGTTAGTTGTGATCCGTATCGGGTCACAGCTTCCCGTACCCGGGGTGGACACGAAGTTCTTCTCTCAATGGTTTGCCCAGCAGACAGGCGGTGCGTTCAGTTTCTTTGATGCCATTACGGGTGGTTCCTTTTTGAACATGTCCATTCTGGCATTGAACATCAACCCTTATATTACATCTTCCATTATCATGCAGCTGCTTACAATTGCTATTCCCAAGCTGGAGGAAATGCAGCGTGACGGTGAAGACGGCCGTAAGAAAATGGTTGCCATCACCAGATACGTTACTGTAGCACTCGCACTGATCCAGTCCACAGCAATGGCAATCGGTTTTGGCAGACAGGGCTATCTGATCGACTTCAATGCCCTGAATGTAATTACCACGATCACAGCACTTACCGCCGGTAGTGCATTCCTGATGTGGGTGGGTGAACGAATCACAGAAAAAGGTATCGGAAATGGTATTTCCATCGTACTGGTGATCAACATCATTTCCCGACTTCCTGAAGATCTGAGCAATCTGTTTGAACAGTTTGTGTTCGGAAAAGCTCCGGCAACCGCGATCCTTGCAGTGGTTATCATCTTCGCAATCATTATCGCCATGGTGGTAATGGTTATCATCCTGAATGATGGCGTGCGCAAGATCCCGGTACAGTATGCCAAGAAAATGCAGGGCAGAAAGATGGTCGGCGGACAGACTTCCAACATACCGTTGAAAGTAAATACTTCCGGCGTTATCCCCATCATTTTTGCACAGTCCATTATGCAGTTCCCGATTATTATCTGTTCCTTTATCGGATATAACGGAACCGGCGTATGGGCAGAGATCCTTAAGGGCTTGAATTCCGGTTACTGGTGCAAACCCAGCCAGCCGATTTATTCCCTGGGACTTTTACTGTACATTGTATTGATTGTATTTTTTGCATACTTCTATACATCCATTACATTTAATCCTTTGATGATTGCCGATAACATGAAGAAGCAGGGCGGTTTTATCCCCGGTATCAGACCCGGTAAGCCGACCAGCGATTATCTGAATAAGATTCTGAATTATATCGTATTCATCGGTGCAATCGGTCTGATTATTGTATCTGTGATCCCGTACTTCTTCAACGGAGTGTTCGGTGCAAGCGTATCCTTCGGTGGTACCAGCCTGATCATTATCGTAAGCGTAGTACTGGAGACCATGAAGCAGGTAGAATCTCAGATGCTTGTTCGTAACTACAAGGGATTCCTGGAAGATTAGTAGCATAACAGTAACCGGATGGTTTATAATCATCCGGTTATTTTTGTATTATGGGAAAATCTATTGCAAAAAAGCCGCATAAAAGTTAAAATAAAAATGTTGGGCTGTATTTGTAGCTTATCCATAGAAGAGCAGAGCCTGCAGCTGCAGGCAGATAGGAGCAGATATGAAGATTATCATGTTAGGCGCACCCGGCGCAGGTAAAGGTACACAGGCAAAAATGATCGCCGAGAAGTACGGAATTCCTCATGTATCCACAGGAGATATTTTCCGTGCAAATATCAAGAACGGAACCGAACTTGGTATGGAAGCGAAGAAATACATGGATCAGGGTCAGCTCGTTCCCGATGAGCTGACTGTCAAGATCCTCTTAGACAGAGTTGCACAGGATGATTGCAAGAACGGTTATGTACTGGATGGATTTCCCAGAACCATTCCTCAGGCAGAAGTACTGGACAAGGCACTGACCGAGCTGGGCGATGCTATTGATTTTGCAATCGATGTAAATGTTCCCGATGAGAATATCGTGAAGAGAATGTCCGGCAGACGTGCATGCCTGTCCTGCGGCGCAACTTATCATATCGAGCACATTCCTCCCAAGAAGGAAGGCATCTGCGATAAGTGTGGACAGGAACTGGTACTGCGTGACGATGATAAGCCCGAGACCGTATTAAACCGTCTGAAGGTATATCATGACCAGACCCAGCCTCTGATTGATTTCTATACCAAAAAGAATGTATTAAAGACCGTAGACGGCACCAAGGATATGAAAGAGGTATTTGCGGATATCGTAGCAATCCTTGGCTAAGAAAAGTCCGGATCACTGAAAAACAGCAGTAAGGTCCGGAACAGAAAGGTGAAGAAAATGGCAGTAACTATCAAATCACAGCGTGAGATCGAGCTGATGAGAGAATCTTGTAAAATTTTGGCAGATGTATTCAGTCAGATGGAGAAGGCAGTACATCCCGGAGTATCCACCATGGATATTAACAATCTGGGTGAGAAGCTGATCCGTGCTCACGGCTGCATTCCCAATTTCCTGAATTATAACGGATATCCGGCATCTATCTGTGTATCCGTGAATGATGAAGTCGTACATGGTATTCCTCACAAAGATCATATTCTTCACGAGGGTGATATTGTAAGTTTGGATGCAGGACTGATCTATAAGGGGTATCATTCCGATATGGCACGTACGTTCCCGGTAGGGCAGGTAAGCGAAGAGGCGAGACTTCTGATGGAGCGAACCAAGGGAAGCTTTTTCGCAGGCATTGAGATGGCAAAGGCAGGCAATCACCTGTATGATATTTCCAATGCCATTGATGCGTATATCAAGCCTTTTGGCTACGGTATCGTAAGAGATCTGGTAGGTCATGGTATCGGTACCAGCCTGCATGAGGATCCCCAGATCCCCAATTTCGCACAGCGCAGACACGGAATTAAGCTCCAGGCAGGCATGACCCTGGCAATCGAGCCCATGATCAACATCGGAAGACCGGATGTGGCATGGCTGGATGATGACTGGACAGTAGTCACCGAGGATGGATCCCTGTCCGCACATTATGAGAATACGATCCTGATCACGGATGGAGAACCGGAGATATTGACTCTGTATTAAGAACCATTCCGTAGGCATCAAAGTCGGGGGCTTTTGCCCCGACATCATATTGTGTAAGAAAGGTTAGACTTACGGTATGATAGGAGAACTTGCAACTTCAAAAGCCGGACATGATAAAGGCAGATTGTATCTGATCACCGGAGAAGAGGGTGATAGCGTATTTGTATGCGACGGACGGCTTCGTGGTGTGACAAATCCCAAAAAGAAAAAGAAAAAACATATTCAGATCATACACTTTACGGCTCCGGCAGGACTAATGCAGAAAGTGCAGCAGCCCGCCGCAGACCGTGAAGAGGAGATCAATGAGCAGATCAGAAGCCATCTGAAAGAGTATCATGAAAGAGTGGAATTATTACAGCTTCTGAGAATCATGAATGAGAACTAGAATCAAAAAGTAGAAAGCTATGGAGGAAATTTATGTCTAAAAGTGATGTAATCGAAATCGAAGGAACCGTTGTGGAGAAGCTTCCAAATACTATGTTCCGCGTAGAACTGGAGAACGGACACAGAGTACTGGCTACCATCAGTGGTAAGCTTCGCCAGAACTTTATTCGTATCCTTCCCGGAGATAAGGTGACACTGGAGCTGTCTCCCTACGATCTGAGCAAGGGACGTATTATCTGGAGAGATAAGTAAGCTATGGCAAAAAAAATACGCAATTTTGCTGCTATTCTGGCGGTCAGTGCGGTGTTGGGCACGCTTCTTTTGGTACTGGTGTTCCTGCTCCCCGTAGGTCCTATGCGTAAAAATGTGGAGAAAAGCGTCGGGAATATGTTAAAGACCGGTGATGAGATCCCGGAAGATGCATTTTCCCAGTATCTGTGGAAGAACAGAGAGACCTATACCGATGCTATCATGGTACAGAATGCCATAGAGCGGCTTCCGGATAAGAATGCCTATGAACATGCCATGTGGATGTATCATTATGATCTGGAAGAGGATGTGTGGACGCCGGAGGATTCCCTGAAAGCGTTCTGCGAATCCCACGAGAATGTGAACAACATGTATCTGCATATTTATGCGAGATACTGGCATGGATATCTGTTATATCTGAAGCCGTTACTGCTGCTGTTTTCCTGGCAGCATGTGGTATGGCTGGAGCTGGCGGTACAGATCGCACTGATGATCTGGGTACTGATTACCGCGGTACGGAAGAAAAATGTTTCTGTTGCGGTTGTTACCCTGGGAAGTTTTCTGTTCATGAAGCCGGTACTGGTACTGATATCTCTGACCATGTCAGTGTGTTGGATTCTGACACTTCTGGCAGTGGAATATATGCTGTTACACCATGACGAACTGCATGAAAAGCAGCACTATCCCGAGTTTTTCCTGATCGTCGGTATCCTGACTTCTTATTTTGACTTTTTGACGTATCCGATCGTCACTTTAGGAATTCCTCTGTGCTGTTACTTCTTATTAGAAAGTGATAAGCTGTGGAGCAATATCAAGAAGCTGATTGGCTTCGGCGTAAGCTGGGCAGTCGGCTATGCCGGCATGTGGGCAGCCAAATGGGTCATCGCAGACCTGACACTGCACACAGGTACGATCAAGGATGCTATCTGGTCCATCATCGGACGTACGGAAGCCATCGGCGGAAGACCCCGTATGAACGGCGGTTTCTATGTCATCGGACTGAATCTGCAGGAGTATCCCGCATATATGGGAATTGCTGCGGGAGTTCTGGCAGCGGTGGCAGTCATACTGCTTGTGACGGTGTTCGTTCGGGGCAGATGGAAGGACGTGTATGCACAGCTGCTTCCGTTAGTGATCGTAGCTGCGATTCCCTTTGCATGGATCATTGCGGTACAGCATCATTCCGCGCTGCACGCGAGGTTTACCTTCCGTATTTTAAGCATAGCGGCGGCTGCGGTCATCACTTTTATCGTTTTGATCGTAAGGCAGGCAAAAAGATCACAAAAAAAAACTTAAAAAATATTGAAAAAAGCGCAAGAATACGCTTGCAAAGGAAAGACCGTCATGCTATAATGTAAGACGGTCTTTTTTGAAAGGAGGGTTTAACATGAAAGTTAGATCATCAGTAAAACCGATTTGCGAAAAGTGCAAAATCATCAAGAGAAAAGGACGCATCAGAGTAATCTGTGAGAATCCGAAGCACAAACAGAGACAGGGATAATCACCACTTGATCGTCATTTGATCAGGTATGTGAGTTCTTGTCCGGTTATTATGTGCGGCTGAATTGATTATTATTAAAATCATCAATTTTCATAATAGATTTGGATAGAGCTTACGGGAGATTACTTGTTGATACCACGGTGAAAAGAATTTCTAAAATTGCAAAGTACGCAATTTAAGAAATACTATGTTTCACCGGAAAAAACGCAAGCGTTTTTTCGTTGGTGCAGCAAAGCTTTAAACTTAATCGTGGAAAGATCGGATCGTGTCCGATTGGGTGAAAGCCCCAATCAATTAGTAACTATTGGGCGTACAATTAACAGACCAAACGTACGCACACGCAACGAAAGTTGCGAGCGCAGAAATGTTGCGCAAAGCGTAAGAGATTACGCAGGAAAATGGAGGAAACGTAAATGGCTCGTATCGCAGGTGTAGACTTACCTAGAGAAAAACGAATTGAGATCGGTTTGACCTATATCTATGGAATAGGCAGACCTACTGCTGACAAGCTGTTAGCAGAAGCAGGTGTAAATCCTGATACCAGAGTGAGAGATATTACCGATGATGAGGTAAAAAAGATCAGTGAAGCTATCGAAAAGCTCGGCGTTATGGTAGAAGGTGATCTGAGAAGAGAAATCGCTCTGAATATCAAGAGACTTCAGGAAATCGGCTGCTATCGTGGTATTCGTCATCGTAAAGGACTTCCTGTTCGTGGTCAGAAGACTAAGACCAACGCAAGAACTCGTAAGGGACCTAAGCGCACGGTGGCAAATAAGAAGAAGTAATTGATATCGAAATGTAACTGTGAGAGGGAAGCAAATGTAAGCATCCCCAGGAAATGAGAAAGTAGGTTAGTTTAAAATGGCTAAAAAAGTTGCAAAGAAAGTAACAAAAAAGCGTGTAAGAAAAAACGTTGAACGCGGACAGGCACATATTCAGTCTTCTTTTAACAATACAATCGTAACGTTAACTGATGCTGAAGGTAATGCTCTCAGCTGGGCAAGTGCCGGTGGTCTTGGTTTTAGAGGTTCAAAGAAATCTACTCCATATGCTGCACAGATGGCTGCTGAAACAGCAACAAAGGCTGCTCTTGTTCACGGATTAAAGTCCGTTGACGTATTCGTAAAGGGTCCTGGTTCAGGACGTGAAGCAGCAATCAGAGCTCTGTCTGCAAGTGGACTGGATGTCTTAAGCATTTGTGATGTAACTCCTGTACCTCACAATGGATGCCGTCCTCCTAAGCGTCGTCGCGTTTAGTGAGAATTCGTCACAGGACGAAACATTTATTTGTAATGAAGTAACATTAGAACAAGTTGGATGAAAGTGCCGCACTGCGGCACTGTAAACAACCCTCGGAAGTCAATTCCGAAGTATAAAGAAGGGAAAATAAAAAAATGGCAGTAAATCGCGTACCTGTACTGAAAAGATGTAGAGCCCTTGGCCTTGAGCCTTCTTACCTGGGCTATGACAAGAAGTCTAACAGAACCTCTGCAAGAGCAGGCAAAAAGGTATCTGAGTACGGACTTCAGTTAAGAGAGAAGCAGAAGGCTAAGTTCATCTATGGCGTTCTGGAGAAGCCTTTCCGTAACTACTATGAGAAGGCTGATAGAATGAAGGGCATGACCGGTGAGAACCTCATGACCATGTTAGAGAGCAGACTGGACAACGTAGTGTTCAGAATGGGCTTTGCAAGAACCAGAAGAGAAGCAAGACAGATCGTTGACCACAAGCATGTACTTGTAAACGGTAAGTGTGTAAACATTCCTTCTTACCTGATCAAGGCTGGCGATGTTATCGAGATCAAAGAGAGCGCTAAGTCCATGCAGAGATACAAGGATATCCTTGAGGTAACTGCCGGAAGATTAGTACCCGAATGGATCGATGCTGATGTTGAGAACTTTAAGGGAACCATCAAGAATCTGCCTACCAGAGAGATGATCGATGTTCCTGTTGACGAGATGCTTATCGTCGAGTTGTACTCCAAGTAAGTTTTATTTAACCCCAATGAACATTTCCTGTGGAATAATATTCCATGGGATATTGTTCGTAAGAACATGTCAACATATAAAGTTCGCAAAGGAGGGTATTGGCAGTGTTTGATTTTGAAAGACCTAATATTGAGGTTAGCGAGATTTCAGAAGACAAAAAGTATGGTAAATTCGTAGTAAAACCCCTGGAAAGAGGCTATGGTATTACTCTGGGCAACTCCCTGAGAAGAATCATGCTGTCTTCCCTGCCCGGTGCTGCAGTGAGCCAGATCAAAATTGAAGGTGTTCTTCATGAGTTCAGCTCTATTCCCGGCGTAAAGGAAGATGTATCTGAGATCATCATGAACATCAAGAGCCTTGCAATCAAGAACAACAGCGAGACCAACGAGGCTAAGACTGCATATATCGAGTTTGAAGGCGAAGGTGTTGTAAGAGCTTCTGATATCCAGTGTGATCAGGATATTGAGATTCTGAACCCCGACCTTGTAATCGCAACTCTGAGCGGTAAAGATACCAAGCTTTACATGGAGTTAACCATTACAAGAGGCCGCGGCTATGTAAGTGCCGACAAGAACAAACACGAAGATTTACCAATCGGCGTAATTGCCATTGATTCTATCTATACACCTGTAGAGAGAGTTAACGTTACGGTAGAAAATACCCGTGTAGGTCAGAGTACTGATTACGACAAGCTTACATTGGATGTATTCACCAATGGAACTCTGGCTCCCGATGAGGCAGTCAGCCTGGCAGCTAAGGTGCTCAGCGAGCATCTGAATCTGTTCATTGATCTTTCCGAGAATGCTAAGACCGCTGAGGTTATGGTGGAGAAGGAAGACGATGAGAAGGAAAAGGTTCTGGAGATGAGTATTGACGAACTGGAGCTTTCAGTTCGTTCTTACAACTGCTTGAAGAGAGCAGGTATCAATACTGTAGAAGAGTTAACCAATAAGACTTCAGAAGATATGATGAAGGTTCGTAACCTCGGACGTAAATCTTTGGAAGAAGTTCTGGCTAAACTGAAAGAACTGGGACTGCAGCTGAATCCCAGCGATGAAAACTAATTCACCGGCTGCAATAATGAATTGTAAGATTTCCGTGTCCGGTAAGTCCAAAGTGTTTGGATGCGGTTTATCTCTAAATGGCTAATAACAACACATTCGGTAAGTAAGTCCAAAGTGCATGGCCGGATGTACCATGAATGGAGAAAGGAAAATTATCATGGCAAAGTACAGAAAGCTCGGCAGAACATCTGCACAGAGAAAGGCATTATTAAGAAATCAGGTAACTGCAGTAATCAACAACGGCAAGATCGTTACCACCGAAGCTAAGGCTAAGGAAGTACAGAAGATCGTTGACGGACTGATCGCTCTGGCAGTAAAAGAGAAGGATAACTTCGAGACTGTTAAGGTTACCACCAAGGTTGCACGTAAGGACAAGGACGGCAAGCGTGTTAAGCAGATCGTTGACAAGGAGACCGGTAAGGTTCTGGCTGAGTCCCATCGCGATAAGGATGGCAAGCTGGTTAAGATCGAGAACGGTGTTACCGTTACTGTATATGACGAAGTTGAGAAGGAGATCAAGAAGGATCTGCCTACCAGATCTCATGCACGTCGTCAGATGCTGAAGGTTCTGAACCCCGTAGTTGAGGTTCCCACCGATGCAGCAGGCAAGAAAAAGAACACCAAGGAAGTTGACCTGGTTGCAAAGCTCTTTGATGAGTATGCTCCCAAGTATGCTACCCGTAAGGGTGGTTACACCAGAATCGTTAAGATTGGTCAGCGTAAGGGTGATGCAGCTATGACTGTTGTTCTGGAGTTAGTTTAAGTCATAACTTAAAAACAGGCATAAGAATAGCGCTTTCGGAAATGAGTTGATTCATTTTCGAGAGCGCTTTTTATTTTACAGGAAATTTTTTATTGCAATGGTAGCAGTCATGAACAGACAATCCGTCAAATGTACAGACAGAGGGGATGCCCTGCATTCCCGAGCTGTTTTGCGGACTTGCGGCTTTGTGGACTTTGCTGTTTTGCGGACTAACGACCGGCAGTACCTTACTCCACCACCTTCTGGAAGTGTTGGTAATCCTTGCAGGAGTTCCAGTGTCCGCCCCAGGTGAAGCCATGCTGTTTAAAAAGCTGGTAACACAGATCATTTTCATCGATCTTATAAGGGAAGGATGCGCTTCTGTCCGCATATGCCGCAGCACTCTCGGGCGATACCCGCTCACTGCCGTCTTTATTATAAGTGACATAAGGGTTATAGTAAGGATTGATGTCAATGGCAAATCCCAGCGCATGCTTGGATAATGTCGAGGTCCCTTCTACCGGGCGGTAATTAAAGCAGGACGTATTGTTGTCTTCCATGGATGCGGTATCGTCTCCATCGTATTCATCGATCAGAAGCACCTTTTCCAGCTGATATTCATTACAATACAGCTCATAAAAGATCTCTGTCAGGTCCTGCACAATCGCTTTATTGCAGATCAGCTCACCATCTGCAGGATTTCCTTCAAAATTATAATGCCGGATATGAACATATCTTAGATCGTCATAGCTGATTTCGACAGATTTCAACAGGCTTTCCGTAATGTTGGAAGAGTTATCCACAGCAGCAGGATAAGAAACACCTGTTATATATCTCTGTAATTTCTCGGATAACGGTTCATAATAAAAGCCTTCCGACAAGGTGGTCCGCTGATCTGCCATAAGCTCTCCGTTCAGGGAATATCCGGTCAAAACGGTATTCGCCGCCATGGAAGAATCTTCCTGCAGGATTTCTGTTGAATCGGTGGGAGAACTGTCGACAGCCGGTGTTGGTGCCAAACTGGGAGTCGGGGACGGTTCTGCGGTCTGGTAAGCCAGGGACGGGTTGTCCGCCGCATAATCTCCCAAGGTGTAGGAGTTGTGCTGGGATACCCGGAGCAGTCCTCCCGCCACGATGGTAATGAGGGCAAGGATCCCCACCATTTTCCATATTTTATTGCGATCAATCGGATTCATAGAATTCCTCCCATATTTATTTTTTTATGATGTCGGGGTCAAAAGCCCCCGACTTTGATGCCTACGGATTGTTCCGTGCTACGCACTCCCACTTCTCCGCTCCGTGCTAGACATGTGCCACTGGCACATAGCACCCTACCCTCTATTCGCATATTTTTATGCTCATATCGGGGCGGGTCCTAAGGTCTTTCACCCACCTACGAGCAAGTTCATGTGAGTTTAGACCTTTTGAACCTGGCATCATTTTTATAAATAGAAGATACAAGCATAACTATAATTGTTTTCCGGGAAGCATACAAGAGATTTTGAAAAAGTCGTGCCAGTTCTTCGTTAAGTGTTGTAAATCTGTGCATAATCTAGTAAAATAGGGGCGATATCCTGCGAAAGCAAAGAAGCAGGCTCTCCGGCGCTAAGCGCCTATGGAATGGAGATTATGGATTATGGAAATCATCAAAGCAGAAAATGTAGTATATGAATATATCCGCCGGGATGAAGAAGGCAATGTGGAAGGAATCACCAAAGCGGTGAACGATGTCTCTCTGGACATAGAGCAGGGACAGTTTATTGCTATCTTAGGACATAACGGTTCCGGCAAGTCTACCCTGGCAAAACATATGAATGCCATTCTGAATCCGACAGAGGGAACACTCTGGGTGGATGGTATGGACACGAAGGAAGAGGACAATATCTGGAAGATCCGGCAGACTGCCGGTATGGTATTTCAGAATCCGGATAACCAGATCATCGGACAGGTCGTGGAAGAGGATGTGGGATTCGGACCGGAGAATATGGGAATCCCCACGGAGGAGATCTGGCAGCGTGTGGAAGAGAGCCTGCGGGCGGTAGGCATGTATGAGTACCGGAAGTATTCGCCGAATAAGCTTTCCGGTGGACAGAAGCAGAGAGTCTCCATCGCCGGTGTGCTGGCAATGCATCCGAAATGCATTGTGCTGGACGAGCCCACAGCTATGCTGGACCCCAGCGGGCGTAAAGAGGTCATCCGTGCAGTCCGCGGACTGAATCAGGTGGAAGGCGTGACACTGATCCTGATCACCCACTATATGGAAGAGATCATTCATGCGGACAAGGTCTTCGTCATGGATGGCGGCAAAATTGCCATGCAGGGAACGCCCCGTGAGATTTTTTCACAGGTAGAGAAGCTGAAAGCCTTACGCCTGGATGTACCACAGGTAACACTTTTGGCATATGAACTGCAGAAGAAGGGAATCCCCCTGCCGGACGGCATACTGACAAGAGAAGAACTGATCCGGGCACTGGGCTATGAGAAATAGAAAGGATCGATAAAATGTCTATCATATTAGATCGTGTAAATTACGTATACGGTGCAGATACGCCGCTGGCAGTCCATGCCCTGAATGATATCTGCCTGACCATACCGGAGGGACAGTTTATCGGCATCATCGGGCATACCGGTTCCGGTAAGTCCACGCTGATGCAGCATATGAACGGGCTGGTGCGTGCCACCAGCGGACATATTTATTTTAACGGAGAAGATATCTACGAGAAAGATTATGATATGAAGAAGCTCCGCAGCAGGGTAGGACTGGTATTCCAATATCCGGAGTACCAGCTGTTTGAGATCGATGTGTTCAGTGATGTCTGCTTCGGACCGAAGAATCTGGGACTGGATAAAAAAGAGGTAGAACTGCGGGCATACGATGCCTTGAAAAAAGTAGGGCTGCCGGATGAACTTTTTTATCAGTCACCCTTTGAACTGTCCGGCGGACAGAAACGACGTGTAGCGATCGCCGGAGTGCTGGCAATGAAGCCGGAGGTACTGATATTAGATGAGCCTACTGCCGGACTGGATCCTAAGGGGCGAGATGAGATCTTACAGCAGATCAAAAAGTTACAGACCGAAACCGGACTTACGATCCTGCTGGTATCCCACAGTATGGAAGACGTGGCGGAGTATGTGGACCGCATTATTGTGATGAATCAGGGCAGTGTCATGTACGACGATACGCCGAGAGAAGTATTTAAACATTACAAAGAACTGGAAGAAGTAGGACTGGCGGCACCGCAGGTCACCTACATCATGCATGAACTGAAAGCGAGAGGGGCGTGCGTGGACGCAGATACCACGACCATAGAGGAAGCAGCGGAAGAGATCGCCAGAGTCTGGAAAACAACGCACAGGTAAGAGAAGCATGAGGGAAGATGCGGGTTCTGACCCGGGAGACGAAAACGGGCGGAAACCCAGGTAAGGAGCAATATGCTTAGAGATATTACATTAGGACAATATTATCAGACAGAATCAGTGATCCACAAGATGGACCCCAGAGTCAAGCTTGGAGGCACCCTCCTGTTTATCATTTCACTGTTTTTTTTCAAAAATTATGCGGGATATGTGATCGCAGCCCTGTTCCTGGGACTGGTAATCCATCTGTCGAAGGTGCCGTTTAAGTTCATGGTAAAAGGAATGAAGACTATCGTATTTCTGATGCTGATCACGGTGGTATTCAATCTCTTCCTGACACCGGGAACGCCCCTTGTGACGATCTGGAAGCTGACCATCACACAGGAGGGGCTGAAGACGGCGATTTCCATGGCAATCCGTCTGACGCTGCTGATCATCGGTTCTTCCGTGATGACACTGACCACTACACCGAATAACCTGACGGACGGTATGGAGAAAATGATGGGACCCTTAAAAGTATTCAAGGTGCCTGTACATGAAGTGGCGATGATGATGTCCATTGCCCTTCGTTTCATTCCTATTTTATTAGAAGAAACAGATAAAATTATGAAAGCGCAGATCGCCAGAGGCGCGGACTTCGAGAGTGGCAATATTTTCAAGCGTGCCAAGGCTATGGTGCCTCTGCTGGTACCGCTGTTCATCTCCGCATTCCGCAGAGCCAACGACCTGGCGATGGCGATGGAAGCCAGGTGTTATCGTGGCGGCGAGGGCAGGACGAAGATGAAGCCACTAATTTATCATAAGAGAGATTACATTGCCTACGGTTGTATTGCAGCCTATATGGTAATCAGCATTGTGGTGGGTCGGCTTCCGTTTTTACCGTAAAATGCTGCAACTGCCAGAGTGTCGGATGATAACAATGAGAAATAAAAGGTGACGGATCAGGGAATAGACAGGTGACAGGAGAAGAAAGTGGGTGAAATGTTGTGGAAACAGAAATGGAAAAGCAGTCGGAAAAGAGGATACATCGTGTAAGACTCACAGTGGCTTACGACGGAACGAACTACCACGGCTGGCAGGTCCAGAACAACGGGATCACCATTGAGAGTGAATTGAACCGGTGTCTGACGGATTTGTTGCGGGAGCCCATCGAAGTCATCGGTGCCAGCCGGACGGATTCCGGCGTGCATGCGTTGGGGAATATCGCGGTGTTTAACACCACCAGCCGCATGCCTGCTGAGAAAATCTCTTATGCACTGAACCAGAGACTACCGGAAGATATCCGGATCCAAAAGGCTGAACAAGTGGCGGATGACTGGCATCCCCGCAGATGTGACAGCCGTAAGACTTATGAGTACCGGATCTACCGGGCAGAGTTTCCCATGCCGGTGAAACGGCTGTATTCGCTGTTTACCTATCATGAACTGGATGTGAACCGGATGCAGGAAGCCGCGGCTTATCTGGAGGGAGAACATGATTTCAAAAGCTTCTGCCAGACCGGAGCGCAGGTGGAATCCACCGTACGGACCCTCTATTCCGTGGAAGTGGAAGAACAGGGAGAGAATGACCTGGTAATCCGGGTCTGCGGCAACGGATTTCTATATAATATGGTAAGAATCATTGCCGGAACTCTTTTGGATATCGGTCAGGGAAAGCGGGATCCCATGGATATTTTTACGATCCTGGAGGCGAAGGACCGCAGCGCGGCGGGACCTACTGCTCCTGCCCATGGGCTGACGCTGATGAAATACGAATTTTTATAATAGTTCAGCTATACACGGTGAAAGTTTATGTGTAGGTGCTTGCACATGACACATAAGCTTTTACCGCGTATGAGCGGAGAGCCTCACAATGAATAAAAGGTGAGACGCGAAAGCGTCGCCGACTGCGAAGCAGGCGCTTTTATGAATGTGGGGGATGAACTATAAAAAGTTTAAATTTAATCTTGACACTTATTGAGTGGTATCATATAATCCCATCTTCGACACTTAAAGAAAAGTATAGTGGCAGAATCCTTTGATT
>ERZ808240.3185-NODE-3185-length-16344-cov-5.205231_pt1 | contig 16344 bp, 12 predicted proteins | sample MGYA00521084_ERZ808240 | MGnify/ENA primary metagenome ERZ808240 (study PRJEB31516, sample SAMN03275571) | gut metagenome | biome: mammalia-associated habitat; material: feces | host: Papio cynocephalus | place: Kenya | collected 2012-08-06 ... | reverse complement strand
CCCTGCTGCTATTGGGAATTACTAGCACACTGCTTCTCCGCGCCTCCAGACCCTACGGCCCACAAAAAGCCAGCGTACCCGCATCTGCCGCGGATAGGCTGGCTTCTCAACGAATGCAATGCTATGGGCAGGCCCCTAAACCCTAGTAGCCGCCGTAGTAGTGCTCGCGCTCCCAGTCGGTGACGCTGGTGCAGAAGTCCTCCCACTCGGTCTTCTTCTCGCGCACGAGGTAGTTGAAGATGTGATCTCCCAGGACCTCACGCATGAGCTCGGAGCCCTCGAACTTCTCGATGGCCTCGCCCAGGGTGCGCGGCAGGCGCTCGATGCCCTTCGCGGCGAGCTCCTCCTCGGACAGGCGGAAGGTGTCGCACGTCGACTCCTCGGGAAGCGGCAGCTCGTCCTCGATGCCCTTGAGGCCGGCCGCGATCGTGACGGCGAGCGCCAGGTAGGGGTTCGCCGTGGGGTCGGGGCTACGCAGCTCGATGCGGGTGGAGACGTGCTTGCCAGGCTTGTGAGCCGGGATGCGCACGAGGGCGGAGCGGTTCTTGCGGCCCCAGGTCGCGTAGTTGGGCACCTCGCCCGTCGAGATGAAGCGCTTGTAGGAGTTGACCGTGGGGTTCGTCACCAGCGTGAACTCCGGGGCGTACTTGAGGATACCGGCCACATAGTGCTGCGCGAGGTCGGAGAGGTGCGCCACGTGGTAGTCCTTGGGCGCCCAGAACAGGTTCTCGCCCTCGTGGTTGAAGAGCGACTGGTACAGGAACATGGCGCTGCCGGGCTGGCCCGCGACGGGCTTGGGCATGAACGAGGCGTACATCCCCTGCTGAGCGGCGAGCTGCTTGATGACCAGGCGGGCGGTCACGATGTTGTCCGCGCAGTTCACGGCCTCGGTGTAGCGCAGCTCAACGCCGTTCTGGGACGGGCCGGCGGCGTGATAGGAGTACTGCACGGGGATGGACATGCGCTCGAGCATGAGCGTCGTCTGGCGGCGCAGGTCGTTCGCGTTGTCCATGGGCGTGAGGTCGAAGTAGCCGGCGTCGTCCTTGGGCTGGAGCTCACGCTGGGAGTCGGAGTAGAAGTACTCGATCTTGGGCCCCACGTTGGGCATGTAGCCCAGCTTGTCGGCCTTCTCGAAGACCTTGATCAGGCACTGGCGCGGGTCGCCCTCGAAGGGCTCGCGCGACGGGGTGAAGACGTCGCAGAACACGCGGGCGACAGCGGACTCCGACGGGCGCCACGGGAGCATGGAGAAAGTGTCGGGGTCCGGGAAGGCCAGCATGTCAGACTCCTCGAGCGACACAAAGCCGTCGATGGACGAGCCGTCGAAGCCGATGCCCTCCTCGAACGCCTCCTCGAGCTCCTCCGGGGAGATGGCGAACGACTTGAGGTTGCCCAGGACGTCGGTGAACCACAGGCGCACGAACCTGATGTCGCGCTTCTCTACGGTCCTCAGGACGAAATCGATGTCCTTCTCGCTGCTCATGCAGACTCCTTGGGTCGGCGGTGAAACTAAGTTATCCAAGATACGGTCTCACAAGCGTGTTTCGCCCTTGTTACCGGCCGAGAAGAACGCAGCGGGCGGCTCTTAGGCATCGTCTGAGCGGCCTATTTATGCTGCTCGAACGCTTTGTTCGCATGGGCGATCATGCGCTCGGCCGACGAACACGTGCCGCCGTTTTTGTGCGCGGAGCAGGAGCCGCCGCAATCGGAGCAGCCGTTCTTGTTGTCGCGCAGGAGCGATCGGATCCCAAAGAAGAGCAGCGCCGCCACGACGGCGAGCACGATGACATCGGCTGGGCTCACGGTACCCCTTCCCCGACCTTTGTGCAGGCCGTATAGAGACTTAGTTAACCTAAGCAAACTATACCCCGCGCGGGCCTACGATGAAACCGAGATCGAGGGGGCTCACGCAATGTCCGCGCAAAACGCAAGGAGAAACGCATGGCACAAGACACGATGAAGCTCGTCCTCATCCGACACGGCGAGTCCGAGTGGAACAAGCTCAACTTGTTCACCGGCTGGACCGACGTGGACCTTTCCGAGGCCGGCGAGAAGGAAGCCGCGGCTGGCGGCGGCCGGGCGCTCAAGGAGGCCGGCTTCGACTTCGACGTTTGCTACACCTCGCGGTTGAAGCGTGCGATCCACACCTTGAACCTCGTACTCAGGGAGCTGGACCGCGAGTGGCTGCCCATCGTCAAGTCCTGGAAGCTCAACGAGCGCCACTACGGGGCGCTGCAGGGCCTGAACAAGGCCGACGCCGCAGCGAAACACGGCGATGAGCAGGTGCTCATTTGGCGACGTTCCTTCGACGTGCGTCCGCCCGCGCTTGAGCCGGGCGACGAGCGCGACCCGCACGCCCAAGAGCAGTACCGAGACGTCGCGCCCGACGAGCTGCCGCTCGCCGAGTGCCTGGAGGACACGATCGCGCGCGCCTGGCCCTACTTCGAGGACGAGATCCGGCCGCAGATGCTCGGGGGCAAGCGCGTGCTCATCGCGGCGCACGGCAACTCCCTGCGCGCGCTCGTCATGAAGCTCGAGAAGCTCACACCCGAGGAGATCCTCAAGGTGAACATCCCCACCGGCGTGCCCCTGGTCTACACCCTGGACCGCGATTTCAACGTGCTCGACAAGCGCTACATCGGCGACCCCGCGACCATCGCGGCGAAAATCGATGCCGTGACGAACCAGGGCAAGGCGAAGAGGTAGGTTCGGAAGGCTATAGATGCGAAGGGCCTCGCCGGCTGGGTGCCGGCGAGGCCCTTTTTATGGCTTGCGTACCCGGTTTTAGGGACCGAATTGGTGGGGCAAAGGCGAATGGCCCAAAAGCGACCATGCCCACCCGTGCTTTGGTTTGTACGCCAACTGGGCAAACGATGTCGTAGACGACGGGTGGGCATGGTCGATTTCGTGGGTCTAGGCATCGACGCCAGTCCGTTAGCCCCGCAAGCGGTGGGATAGGACAAAAACTCTGACTTTTCCGACATTTGTGCAGACTTGACGAGTAGCGAGCTCTATTTCCATCTCGCCAACTGGGCTTTTGTAGTCGGGAATGGCCTCTATACCTGAGGGTTCCGATATAAATGTCGGAAAAATCAGAGTTTTACGCATCGAGGCCCCCTGCAAGCGGGAATCGTGCTTGCAGGGGGCCTCGACAGCGCTATCTAGGACCGGACGAGCTCGGAAATACCCGCCTACGCCTCCGCGAGGGCACGGCCGAGGGCCTGGCAGGCCTCAACGGCCTCGTCGTCGGGCGCCTCGTTCGCGATGAGGGTATCGACGACCTTGAGTCCAGCAGACTCCGCGTCGTCCTTCCACGAGTCCATCCACTCGCCGCCGCCCCAGCCGTAGCTGCCGAAGAGCGCGACGGGCTTCTCGCCCAGGACGTCCTTGCACGCCTCCCAGACCGGCTCGAACTCATCGCCCTCGAGCTCCTCGGCGCCCATCGCGGGGCAGCCAAAGGCAACGGCGTCGTAATCGGCGACGTCGGAGGCGGCGAAGTCGGAGACGAGGATGGCCTTGGCATCGGCGCCCGCGGCGGCAGCGCCTTCGACAACGGCGTTCGCCATGGTCTCGGTGTTTCCGGTTCCCGTCCAGTACACAACGGCGATCTTGCTCATAGTGGTTTCTCCTTTTGTATATAAACTGCCAATAAGAGCCATGTGGAAATGGTGACCTGCGCGCACGTTTGCCCGCGCGCCAACCTACGCCGCGCCCATACGCAGCAGCTCCCGCACGGGGACGCCTGCGGAGTAGAGCTGCTTGCAGGCCCGCTCGCAGCGCCCGAGCTCGGCGAAGCGGGCGCGGGCCGCCTCAACGTCGCCGTAGCATCGCCAACGGCCCACGGCCTTGGCGCCGCGACCGCCGTCGGCCATGAAACCGCGGACGTCCTCGACCGGATAGCCCAGTACGAGCCCGATCTCGTGCGGGAACGCGGCCTTGCCGGAGTAGTACGAGCGCAGCCGCCCGATAAGCGCCGAGACGAGCTCGCGTCCAGACCCGGTCGGCAGGCCGACTTCCTCGAGCAGCGCGCACGTCGCAGAATCGCGAAGAAGCCCCTCGACCTGGCTCGGGCGCCAAGCGAGCAGCATGCAGCCCTCCCCGTGCGCGGCGAGCCATGCCAGACGAACGCCATATGCCCTCGTAGCGCGCTCGTAAATCGAGAAGAGCCGCGCAGAGAGCCAGCGTTTGCGGCCCGCATCGCCTCTTTTCCAGGCGCGCGGCGTGAACCCAAAGATCGCAGCGGGCTTCGCGCCCCAGATCACAAGGCCGGCCTGCGCCACGAGCGTCCGCACGAACTCGGACTCGACGCTCTCCTCGAGCGTCGTCGCCTCCCTGGGATCCCCCATACAGATGTCGATGCCTTGTCCCACGTGCGCTCCGATCTTCTTCGTTCTTTGTTGTTAGCTTTGGCTAACTGTCTCGGCGTAAGAGCAGAGTACACCTTGGTTAACTTCAATGCAATAAGCGCCTGCCTCCGTGCTCGGCGCACACAAAAATGCGCCGCCGGTCCTGGGAGGCCGACGGCGCGGGCTTTGCCTGAAGCCGGCGCGGGGAGAGGGTCCGCATCCGCTTGAGGCGAAGTTAACGACATGATGCCCGGTGCCATGCCGGAAGTCCGTGTGGGGGCACGTCCTTCCCCGGTCAGACGCGGGCGAGAGGGGGTCGCCGTGCGTCGCATCGTGTGCTGTTAAGTAGAATAAGTTCACTTAGGTTAACTGTTGTGATAAAACTGGGCTAGCACAAAATGCACACATTCCAGTAGGAATTAGCCGAATCGAGGATTTATATGTCAGTTGAGCGCAACAGCGGGCGGCCATCCGTCCGCGCACGCATCAAGGCCGCCTTTGGCGCCGAGAAGACCGGTGGGCACGGCGGCCTGGAGATCCTTCGCCACATAGGCCCCGGGCTCCTCGTGACCGTGGGCTTCATCGACCCCGGCAACTGGGCATCGAACATGGCGGCCGGCTCGCAGTTCGGCTACGGGCTGCTCTGGGTCGTCACGCTCTCGACCATCATGCTCATTGTCCTGCAGCACAACGCCGCCCACCTGGGCATCGTTACCGGCACGTGCCTCGCGGAGGCGACGAACCGCCACCTCCCCCGCTGGGCGAGCCGCTTCGTGCTCGACTCCGCCTACCTCGCCTGCGTCGCCACGGCAATGGCGGAGGTGCTCGGCGGGGCCATCGCGCTGCAGATGCTCTTTGGGCTGCCGCTGCGCGCGGGATGCGTCATCGTGGCCGCGGCGTCGCTCGCGATGCTCTTCACGAGCTCGTACAAGCGGCTCGAGCGCTGGATCATCGCCTTCGTCTCGGTCGTGGGGCTGTCCTTCTTGGCGGAGCTCGCGCTCGTGGACGTGGACTGGCCGGCCGCCGCTGTGAGCTGGGTCGCGCCGAGCATGCCTGCGGGCTCGGTCGCCATCGTGACGAGCGTCCTCGGCGCCGTCGTCATGCCGCACAACCTCTTCCTCCACTCCGAGGTCGTGCAGTCGAGCCACTTCGAGGAGCAGGGCGACGAAGTCGTGGAGGAGCGGCTCCGCTACGAGCTCTTCGACACGCTCTTCTCGATGGGCGTGGGCTGGGCGATCAACTCGGCCATGGTGATCCTGGCCGCGACGACGTTCTTTAACCAAGGCCTGGTCGTGGACGACCTCGCCCAGGCCGCAGCAACGCTCTCCCCCATCCTCGGGCCCGCGGCGAGCACGATCTTCGCCGTGGCGCTCCTCGCCGCCGGGCTCTCCTCGAGCGTCACCGCCGGGATGGCCGCGGGGACGATCAGCGCCGGGATGTTCGACGAGGAGTACGACATCCACGACGTGCACTCGTCCGTGGGCGTCGCGATCTGCTTCGCCGTCGCGGTGGGCGCGTGCCTCCTCGTGCAGGACGCCTTCGGCGGGCTCGTATGGAGCCAGGCGCTCCTCTCGCTGCAGCTGCCGATCACGGTCGGCGTGCTCATCTACCTCACGAGCTCGCGCGCGGTCATGGGCCGGCACGCCAACTCGCGCCCGCTCACGTGCGCGCTCGTGGCAATCGGCGTGCTCGTGACCGTCCTCGACCTGGCGCTGCTCCTGGGCGCGTAAGGCCGCGGGACGCGACGCCGAGGCAGCCGTTTGCGACGAGGAAGGGCACGTCGCACTTCTTAGCACCCTTCTACAGCAGGGCGTTAAGAAGGGAAATAGGCCCAAGAAGCCCCCTTTTGGGCCCAAAAGCGGGTTTAGCGCCCTTCTGCAGCAGGGCGGCAACCGTCGTGGAGCCCGCCCTTCTCGGCGCCTAAGCTGCGCAAAAGAAAAGAAGGCCTTCTCCGCACCCCCGGCAATAGGGATGCGGAGAAGGCCCTTGGCTTGCAAGGCGGCCGCGCGCAGCAGCGCCGACCGCGGCAGCGCCGTCGCTCCAGCGGCTACGCCGCCGCGCGGGCGACGCGCGCCCGGCCCGCCATGCCCTCGCGCTCGAGGTGCGGGCGGTCGAGCAGCGGCGTGGTGTTCCTCGCCGCGATGGCGAACGTGCTCACGTTGTGGAACAGCGCCGCCGTGGCCACGGGGATGACGCTCGCCACGCCCAAGGCGATGAGCGTCGAGTTGAACCCCACGATGAAACGGTAGTCCGCGTGGATGCGGCCCATGAGGCGGCTCGAGAGCTCGCGCATGGTCACGAGCGACTCGAGCGAGGACTCGTGCACGAGCACGTCGGCCACGGCCCGGGCGATGTCGCTCGCGTCGCCCATGGCAACGCTCACGTCCGCGCAGGCGAGCGCCGGCGAGTCGTTGATGCCGTCGCCCACCATGACGACCGTGTGGCCCACGTCCTTGAGCGCCTGCACGTGGGAGGCCTTGTCCTCCGGCAACACCTGGGCAAAGTAGCCGTCGAGCTTGAGCTCGCCCGCGACATGGCGCGCGCAGGCCTCGGAGTCGCCGGTGATCATCACGAGGTTGTCGAGCCCCTGCTCGCGCAGGCGCCTCAGGACCCCGCGGGCCTCGGCGCGCGGCGGGTCGCTGATACAGATGCAGCCCAGGAGCACCTGGTCGCGCGCGATGAAGATCGTGGAGGACGCGCCCGCCTCGCTGGCGAGAAGCCCGTCCAGCCCGGCCGGCCGCTCGACCCCCTCGTCCTCGAAGACGAAGTGCGCGCTGCCGATGCAGACGTCCGCGTCTCCGACCCTCGTGGCGATGCCGTGGGCGACCACGTAGCGCACGTCGGCGTGGAGCTCGCTCTCGTGCATGAGGCCGCGGGACTCGGCCTCGGCCACGATCGCGCGGGCCATGCTGTGCGGGAAGTGCTCCTCGATGCAGGCGGCCAGGCGCAGGAGCTCGTCCTCGGAAGCCGAGGAGCACGAGACCACGCGGCTCACCTTGGGCGTCGCGCAGGTGAGCGTGCCCGTCTTGTCGAAGACCACGGTGTCGGCCGCGGCGAGTGCCTCGAGGTACTTGCCGCCGCGGACGGTCACGCCGCGGCGCGAGGCCTCGTCCATGGCGCTCATCACGGCGATGGGCGTGGAGAGCTTGATGGCGCACGAGTAGTCCACCATGAGCACGGCCATGGCCTTGTTTATGTTGCGCGTGAGGGCCATGATGCCGAAGAACGCGAGGAAGCTGTAGGGCACGAGGCCGTCGGCCAGGCGCTCGGCGCGCGACTGGGCGCCGGCCTTGAGCTCGGAGGACTCCTCCACCATGTTCACGATGCCGTCGATGCGCGAGGCCCCCGGCGGGGCGGTCACGCTCACCTTGAGGTCGCCGTCCTCGAGCGCGGTGCCGGCGTAGACGGTGCTGCCCGGCTCCTTGCGCACGAGCGCGGCCTCGCCGGTCATGGACGACTCGTCGATCTCGCCCTCGCCCTCCACGACGGTTCCGTCCACGGGGAGCACGGAGCCCGCGCCCAGGTGGAGCACCATGCCCCGCTGGACGTCCTCGGTGCGCACGCGCACGTCCTCGCCGTCGACGACGGCCCAGACGTTCTCGGAGCGCACGACCATGCCCTCGCGCAGCGCCAGGTGGGCGCGCGACTGCACGTGTTCCTCCATGAGGCCCGAGAGCTGCAGGAGGAAGGCGATCGTGCCCGCCTCGCCGAACTGCCCGCGCAGGCACGACGCCGCCATCGCGGTCGCGTCGAGGACCTCGACGGTCACCTCGCCGCGCAGGAGGTGCTTGAGGCCCTCCACGACGAAGCCGGCCGCGCGCAGGCACGTGAGCACGGTGCGCACGGGCACGGGGAGCAGGACCTTCTTGGCGACGCGCCACAGGACGAGCTTGGAGACCTCCACCTGGAAGCGGTTGTTCTCGAGGCTGACCTCGAGGGCGCTCTCGCGCTGGCCCAGGCCGGGCTCCGCCTGCGGCAGGTGGAGCGGGTCGAGCGAGCGCACGGCGGCGAGCGCCGCGTCGCGCGCGCCCGGCTCGAACGTCATGAGAATGGAGCCGCAGGAAGCATGAACCTCGGCGGTCGTGACACCGTCGAGGCTCATGAGCTCGTATGCGACGCCGCGCGCCTCGGCCTCCTCAAAGAGGTTGCGGCCGCAGCGCAGGCGAATCCTTCCCGGCAGCTCCGATACGATATCGAAGCGCATGGTGTTCCTTACGCCTCGCTGGCCTCGGCGTCGACCTCGGCGGTGACCTCGGCGCGGATCTTGTCCTCGAGCTCGGCGAGGCGCGACTCGACGGCGGCGTCGATCTTTGCCTGGCGACGGGCCTCGGCGGCGACGTCGTTCGCGTCGTCGACGATGGACTGGGTCTCGGCGGTCACGGCGTCGGCGACCTTCATGCCGGCGCAGGTGGTGGCGACGGCGGCCTTGTGCAGCACGCCGGAGGAAGCGAGGCCGGCGACGGCGCCCGCGGCGGCGGCGCCCATAGCGACGAACCAACCAGTCTTCATGTGAGTCTCCAATCAACGGATGAACGAATGCAAAGAAGTGCTTCTCCCTGATTATGGTCGCAACAAACGCCAGGTAAACGCTTTGCTCCATTCGGACGAGCCGGGGTTAACTCGTTCGCAGGGAGCGCGCGAGCGCGACGGGGCCGGCCGCTCACGCGCGGTAGGCGCTCGGCGAGACGCCCTCGACCTCGCAGAAGGCCCGGGCGAACTTGGACGCGTTCGAGTAGCCCACCGCGCGGGCGATCGCGCCCACCGAGTCGGTCCCGCCGGCGAGGAGGTCGGCCGCGGCAAGCATCCTCAGCCGTCGGCACCACTCGTAGATGGGCAGGCCGAACTCGGCCCGGAACGCCTCCTTCAAGACCGTGGGCGAGACCCCGCACGCCTCGGCGAGCATGGGAATCGTGGACGGCCGCGAAAGCCGCTCCCCCATGTGCTCGCGCGCCGCGTAGGCGGCCGCCGTCCGTGCGGAGCGCACGGGCTCCGCGCCCGAAAACGCGCGCAGGAGCTCGCGCACGCGCCCGCCCACCGCGTCGGCGTCGCCCGAGCCCCAGGCGACCATGAGGTCGTCGACGGCGCGGGCCGCCTCGCCTTCCCGGTCGAGCGGCCGGCCCACGGGCGCGGCGGCAAGAAGGCCGCGCGGCACGACGAGCACGACGGCCTTGACCGGTGCCTCCAGCACGCGCACGAGCACGCCCGCCTCCCAAACGAACGCCTGGCCGGGAGAGACGACCCGTCCGTCGTCGCCCACGCAGAGCCGCCCCTTCGCGCAGCGCACGAGCACGCGCGAGCCCTCGGCCCGGGAGAGCACGCTGCCGAGGGAGGCCTCTTCGCCGGCGCCCACGGCGAGCAGGCGCACTTCTTGGCTGCTCGGGGCCTCGATCGAGGCGTCCGGGGCATAGGTGGCGGTCAGGGTCATGGGGCGTTCCCTTCGGCTCGGCGGATGGGCGTTTGGGGCAATCAGGCATTTGAGCTTTGGGGCGTTTGGGCACGTGGGGCAATCGCGGGGTTCGCGGCGACCGGCGCGATTCGGGACGGCGGAAACGCGAAGAGGGGCGGGCGGGCGCAGCTGCGCGACCGGCCCGCCCCTCTGTTCACTCGAGGCTTCGATCAAGCGACGGAGCCCCTTGGGTCGCCGTGCTTAGGCGGCTTCCTCGGTGAGGTCGGTCAGGATCTTGTCGTCCTTCTTGTCCCACTTGGGCGCGGGGCGGAAGAGCTGGAACAGGATGCCTGCGAGCGCGATGAACGCGACGACCGTCCAGAACCCGAAGTTGCCGAAGACGATGAGCTCGTAGAACTGGTTGATCATCATGCCGATGACCCAGCCGAAGACGCACTGGTAGCCGATGGCGAACCAGAACCACTTGGCGTCGTCCATCTGACGGCGGATGGTGCCCATGGCGGCGAAACACGGGGCGTCGAGCATGTTGAAGGCCACGAAGGCGCACATGGCACCGGCGTGAAGGACGCCCTGGGGATCGGTGAACATGGCCGCGAAGCCCTGCCACATCGAGACGGAGTTCTCGGTGGCGTCGCCCAGGCCGTAGAGGGCGCCGAAGGTGGAGACGAGGTTCTCCTTGGCGATCAGGGCGCTGATGGAAGCAGCGGTGGCCTGCCAGGTATCGGCGCCCAGCGGGGCGAAGATGATGCCGAGGAAGCCGCCGATGGCCGCGAGCAGCGAGTAATCCATGAAGTCGTCGCCGGCGCCGTCCATGGCGGACAGGAAGCCGAAGGCACCGTTGCCGCCGTCCCAGTTGGCGAAACCGAAGTTAGACAGGAACCAAACCACGACCGCGGCCGCGAAGATGATCGTGCCGGCCTTCTTGATGTAGGCCGAGACGCGCTCCCACACGTGCAGCCACCAGGACTTGATCGTCGGGAAGTGGTAGTTGGGCAGCTCCATGACGAACGGGGCGGGCTCGCCCTGGAAGGGCTTGGTCTTCTTCAGCATGATGGCCGAGATGATGATGGCCGCGATGCCCATGAAGTAGAACATGGGGGCAACCCACCAGGCATCGGAGCCGCCGATGAGGACGCCCATGACGAGGGCGATGATCGGGGTCTTGGCGCCGCAGGGGATCATCGTGGTGAGCATGGCCGTCATGCGGCGGTCCTTCTCGTTCTCGATGGTCTTGGTGGACAGGACGCCCGGGACGCCGCAGCCGGAGCTGATCAGCATCGGGATGAAGGACTTGCCGGATAGGCCGAAGCGGCGGAACACGCGGTCCATGACGAAGGCGACGCGGGACATGTAGCCGCAGTCCTCAAGGAAGCAAAGAAGGACGAAGAGGACGAACATCTGCGGGATGAAGCCCAGGACGGAGCCCACGCCGCCGATGATGCCGTCGATGACGAGGGACTTCACGACGTCGGAGGCGCCGGCGTCCTCGAGCCAGCCGGAGACGGCGTCGGGGATGGAGGGCACGAAGCCGTCGTAGTCGGAGGCGGAGGGCTCCTCGGTCGTGCCCTCGACGGCGGCCACGAAGGCGTCGGGGTCGACGGAGTCGATGACCTCGAGCTGCTGGCCGGCCTCGAGCACGGGCTCGCCGTCGGCGTCGAGGTTGGTCACGACCTCGGGATCGGCGTCCTCGTCCTCAGGGGCGAGAAGGAAGTTGCCGTCCTCGTCGTGGACGGGCACGTCGGTCGCGACGACGTCGGCGGCCTTGGCCTCGGCGGCGAAGTCCTCGACGGTCGCCATGGCGTCGGCGTCCTCAGGGTCTTCGGCCAGGGCGGAGACGGCGTCGTTCACGTCCTCGGTGGCGAGGCCGGCCTCGTCGGCCGCGGCGATGAAGCCGTCGACCTGGTCGGAGTAGTGGTTGTCGGCCCACTCCTCCTCGTCGGCCTCGTACTGCTCCTGGGAGGCGCCGTTCACGAAGAAGCCGTCGCCGAAGAGGTTGTCGTTCACCCAGTCGGTCGCGGCGGTGCCCACGGTGGAGATGGAGATGTAGTACACGAGCACCATGATGCAGACGAAGATCGGGAGGCCGAGGATTCGGTTGGTCACGATCTTGTCGATCTTCTCGGAGGTCGTGAGCTTCTTGGGGGCCTTCTTGACGCAGGCCGCCATGGTGTCGGCGATCCAGTCGTAGCGGTCCGAGGTGATGATGGACTCGGAGTCGTCGTCGCGGGACTCCTCGACGGCCTTGATGATCGGCTCGATCGCGGCGAGCTGCTCCTTGGAGAGCCCGAGCGGCTTGATGGCCTCGGCGTCGCGCTCGAAGACCTTGATGGAGTACCAACGGGAGAGGTCGGCGTCGCAGTTGCCGGAGATCTTCTCCGCAATCTGCGAGAGGGCGTCCTCGACCTCGGCGGTGAAGCACTTGGTGCCGGTCGCGGGGTTCTTCGCGGCGCAGGCGGCGCGGACGAGCTCGTCGATGCCCTGGTTGTGGAGGGCGGAGACCTCGAGCACGGGCACGCCCAGGCGCTCGGAGAGCTTGGCCACGTCCACGACGTCGCCGCGCTCCTTGAGCAGGTCGCACATGTTCAGGCCGATGACGACCGGGCGGCCGGCCTCGAGGACCTGCGTGGTCAGGTAGAGGTTGCGCTCCAGGTTCGTGACGTCGATGAGGTCGATGAGGGCGTCGGGGCGCTCATTGACGATGTAGTCGCGGGAGACGACCTCCTCGGGGGTGTACGGGGAGAGGGAGTAGATGCCGGGCAGGTCGACGAAAGTGACGTCCTTGTCGGCGCGCCACTTGGCCTGCTTCTTCTCGACGGTGACGCCGGGCCAGTTGCCGACGTAGCCGTTCGAGCCGGTGAGCTCGTTGAAGAGCGTGGTCTTGCCGCAGTTCGGGTTGCCGGCAAGGCCGATGAAAGTCTGTGCCATTCCTAGCCTTTCTTGCTTCGTGCTTTAGGGGCGTCGCGGTGACGGTTGGTACGCGTTCCGGGAGGTAATCGAGTTAGAGAGAGGTAACTCGCTCTCCCGAAAAAAGAGGTCTGAGACCTCAAAAAGTAAACCACGTACTACTGCGAAGCCGCGTCCTACTGGCCGTCGGCCACGTCGACGACCTCGACGTTGGCGGCCTCGTCGCGACGGACGGAGAGCTCGTAGCCGCGGACGGTGAGCTCGATCGGGTCGCCCAGGGGAGCCACCTTGCTCACATAGACGCGGGTGCCCTTGGTGAGGCCCATGTCCATGATCCGGCGCTTGAGGGCACCGGTGCCGGTGAGCTTGGCGACGGTCGCGCTCTGCCCCACCTTCACTTCCTTGAGAGTTGCCATCAAATCCCTTTCTCCCATGCTCCCCGCCCTGGCGCGGCGAGAAGCCCTTCAAAAGTGCACGCACCCGCCCCTGTGAGCCGAGGCGGGAGACGAACCTAAAGTGAGACCATGACGTGCGAGGCCATGGTGCGGTTGAGCGCGAGGCGGGCGCCCTTGACGTCCACGATGACGTCGCCGTTCACGCGGGAGATGACCTTGACGTCCGCGCCCTCGACGAGGCCGAGGTCGGCGAGGTGCTTGCGGAGCTCTGCCCCGCCCCTCACCTTGGACACGGCCGCGTGCTCGTCCTCGCCGAGCATGGCGAGGGGCAGCGCCCCCGAGACCGTCGCGGGCGCGCCGACGGACGCGGCGTCAGCGCTCATTGCAGCTTCTGCAGCCATCTTTTGCCTCCTCTATCCCCGCTCACGGAACGGTTGCAACCGCTCGCCGCGAAGAAGTTGGTGGTCGTTAACTAAACATCTGTTAAGTAAGTTAGTACTAACTCCAAACGGACGCAAGAGTTAACCAAGGTTTTTACCAACTAATTTGAACCTATCTCAAAATCATCGACCTGCACGGCCAAACGACGGGCCGCGGCGCCCCAAATCAGCGGCCCCGCTCAAAAAAGTCGCGAATTGCGGGGATGAATCCGAACCCCTCGAGTAGCCCCGGTCCGTGCCACAACAAAACCCCTGGTAGAACGATTGCTCGCAATCGTTCTACCAGGGGTTCCCAAAACAAAGCCCACAATTGGCGTATTTTTCGTAAAAGCGAGTCCTTTCCCCACTCGACCGACGTGCTCGCTAACCCCATCGCCACCAAGCTCGCCTGATCAATTTTGGGGACAGGTTCGAAAAGTGCTCAAATGAGCACTTTTCGAACCTGTCCCCAAAATTACTCACCCGCTGAGAGCTCTACGAACCGTCGACCCGCTGGCAACCACGTAGCGACAACGAAGCGCCCCCTGGGGCCTTCCGCTTTCCCAAGCGATTTCGCGCAGCGAGCGAGCAAAGCGAGCGCTGAGCTTTGGGAAAGCGGGAGGCACCAGGGGGCGCGTTACGAGCCGCAAAAGGCGCGCATCACCCCGTGTTCTGCAGGCCGGCGGCAACGCCGGAGACGGTGCACAGGATCAGGTATATGAAGCGTTCCTTCTCCTCGGGCGTGAGCTTGTCGCCCTTGGTGCGCAGCGTGCGGAGCACGAGCGCCTGGGTGACGGAGAGGACGTTGACGAACGGCAGGCGCATACGGATGACGGGGCCGAGCACGCGGCGGTGCTGCAGCGGCCACTCGTCGCCCACGATGGCCAGGACCCACTTGCGCGTGAGCTCCATCTCGTCGAGGACCTTCTTGGAGAGGTCCTCGCGGTCGCCGAGCGAGAGGTAGAGACGTCCGATGCGCTCGTCGGTCTTGGACAGCGACATCTCGATGTTGTCGATGAAGGTCGTGAAGAGCGGCCACTCGGCGTAGGCGGCCTTGAGCTTGGCGAGGTCGCCGTACTTCTCGCAAGCCGTGCCCAGACCGTACCACGCGGCCAGGTTGATACGGGCCTGCGACCAGGAGAAGATCCACGGGATCGTGCGCAGGTCGTCGAGCGACTTCGCGCCGAGGCCGCGCTTGGCGGGGCGGCTGCCGATGGGCATGAGGCCGACCTCGGTGAGCGGCGTGACGGTGCTGAACCACTCGGCGAAGCCCTCGGTGTTCAAAAGGTCGAGGTAGCGCTCGTGCGAGGCCGAGTCGAGCGCGGCCGCGAGCTCGGAGTACTTCGCCGTGGAGTCGGTGTTCGTCCACTCGATAGAGGGCGCCGACTGCAGCAGCGTCGCGCCGGCGACGGACTCGATGTGGCGGCGGGCCAACGTCGGGTCCCCGTAACGGGCGAAGATGATCTCACCCTGCTCGGTGAGCTTGAAGCGGCAGTTGACCGAGCCCTTGGGCTGAGAGAGGACCGCGCGGTTGGCGGGGCCGCCGCCGCGGCCCACGGCGCCGCCGCGGCCGTGCATGAGGATGAGGTCGATGCCGTTCTTGTCGGCCCACTCGGCGATGGCCGCCTGGGCGGCGTGGAGCGTGAGCGTCGCGGACGTCGGGCCCGCGTCCTTGGAGGAATCGGAGTAACCGAGCATGACCTCGAGGCGGCCGCCGGTCTGGGCGAGCCTGCGCTGGACGTCGGGGAGCTTGATCATCTCGTCGAGCGTGTCGACGGCGCCCAAGAGGTCCTCGAGCTGCTCGAACAGCGGGATGACGTCGAGCACGGGGATGTCCTCCTCGTGCGAGAAGGCGAGGCGCGCGAGCTCGTAGACGTCGGCGACGTTCTGGGCCGACTTGGTGAAGGAGATGATGTAGCGGCGGGCGGCGTTCACGCCGCTCTTGCGCTGGATCTGGCCGATGGCGCGGAAGGTGTCGAGCACCTCCTTGGTCATGGGCTGGAGCTCCCCCCTCTCGCCGTTGCGGCCGTGCTTGCGGATGTCCTCGAGGGCGCGGCTGTGCACGAGCGAGTGCTGGCGGAACTCCATCTCGACCATGTGGAAGCCGAAGGACTCGGCCTGCCAGATGAGCTTCTGGAGCGGGCCGTACGCCGTGCGAACGGCGCCCGCCTCGGCGAGCGAGTTCTGAACGACGCGCAGGTCGGCGATGTAGTCGTCGCAGTTGCGGTACATGATGTCGGCCGTGCGGACGATCGTGGCGCGCAGGCGCTCGGCGATCACGAGCATGCAGGCGCGGTGGAGCTCGCTCGAGGAGATGCCGATGGCGCGGGCCGTGATCTTCTCGCTCATCTCGCACTGGTGGCTCCACAGGTTCACGAGCTGGTCGGACGGCTTGGTCGAGGCCACGTCGAGCGTGAGGTTGCGCCCGATGAAGTGGGTGGCGTCGGCGAGGGTCTCCAGCATGTGCACGCGGAACTTCTCGGCGACCTTGCGGCTCACCTTGGCGGTGACGTTGGGGTTGCCGTCGCGGTCCGAGCCGATCCAGCTGCCGGGGTGGAAGAACGCGGGGCAGACGGGCGGCACGGTGCCGGCCTTCTCGCCGAGCTCCCAGTCGTCGAAGCGGCGGTAGACCTCGGGCACCATCTGGAACAGGGTGCTGTCGAAGATGTCGATGATGGTGTCGGCTTCCTCGACGGGCGTGGGCTTGCGGTGCGAGATCGGGCTCGTGCGGAACAGCGACTCGATCTCCTGGAGCAGCAGGCGCTCGTTCTCGAGCAGCGCGACGCCGCCGAGCGACTGGTGCTTCTCGAGCAGGTCGGCGATGCGGCGGATCTTGCCCTCGACGGCCTTGCGGCGCGCCTCGGTGGGGTGCG
>ERZ808240.3182-NODE-3182-length-16363-cov-6.728232_pt1 | contig 16363 bp, 23 predicted proteins | sample MGYA00521084_ERZ808240 | MGnify/ENA primary metagenome ERZ808240 (study PRJEB31516, sample SAMN03275571) | gut metagenome | biome: mammalia-associated habitat; material: feces | host: Papio cynocephalus | place: Kenya | collected 2012-08-06 ... | reverse complement strand
TTGCCATGTCCAGACCTAATTTTGATATGGTCTTGAATCCGTCATCGGACCAGCCAATGCCGTTTTTGTTTGCAAGCCATCCCTTTGTTGTCGGATTGATGGTTGGCGTGTTCATCAGCTTGAAACCAACTAAACGTTTAACACCGTTAATCTCTTCTTCATCCAGAATCATATAACCGTCAGTTCCGCTTAGCAGGGAATTGTTGATGTCTTGCAGCGTCTTTTCGATCGCGCTTACCTTGCGGTTCAGGTCACTTTTGCTTCCGGCTCCGATCTTGATTTCTTCGTCTGATAAGCCATAGCTTGATATGGTTGCAGAAAGACCGCCGTCAAACTCGAATTCCTGTTCCATGATCGGGATGTACTTTGTGGACACCCGGATGATGTCGCCGCATTCGTATGCCGGATTTCCGCGGTACTTGACGGAGCTGACTGAATAGCTGAACGGCAGTATCTTTGCGGCGATACGGTCCAAAATGTCCTGATTAATGAATGGATTTGCAAACGTGATAGAACGTCCGCTACCGCTTGTGATCGTGTTCTCTTCCGTTCCGCTTATGAGGCAGGAGATTGTGTAATCGGCTTTTTGCGAATTGCCGTCCATGTAAATCTCGTTTTCGGTCACTTTCTGCTGACTGACAGCGGAGCCGACCAATGTCGGACTATATGGCGTTCCGTCAATGTATGCCTGTATTTCCGCAATGTCAAAACTGTTTATGATGCCGTCCAGATTTACGTCTGCTATCTTCGATTTGATGCTGTCCGTTATCTGCGCTCCGATGTAGGCACTTCCGACGATCATCCGTCCTAGAATTGCTTCTGCATCTGCGGATGACGCTGTTAACAGTAGATTGCTCTGGATGTACTGAATGTCATCGGAATCAATGACACCGTCCATGTTCACATCGCCGTATTTCACAGAACCTTCGGAATACCAGTTAAATTCCAGTTTCCCATCACGGTTAAAACGTGCATTGGTTCCCATCAGACCGGCTACATAGCTAATCATCTCACGGCAGGTACAGTCAACGCTTGTGATGACCGCATCTGTCGGGTAGGTCGTTTCTTCCACAGAAAACGAATATTTTTGCGAGATATAGCTGATGACTTCCGCGCACGTTGTCCCGGTGCCGGTGTATTTGTCGGTCAAAAATGCCATCTGGTCGTATGCTGTTACATCGACCGTCATGTAATTGTCGGACGTTTCCACATCGGAGACGAAGAACGTACCCAACGGACACCATTCCTCACCGTCAAAAGACACGTACAGAATGATCTGCGCACCCGGCAGGCTCATTTCAGAATTGAATGTTAGTTTGAGCGTGAGAGAGCTTGCACAGGTTTCACCGATTCCAATCGTCTGTTCGCTTGTCACAGATTCCGTGAATTTGAACGACACAATCTCGTCTTGATATGTTTTGTCATTGATTTTCACTTTTGCGGTGACTTCTCTAGCTATCGCAAAAGCGAGTTCATTAAATTTTGTTGAAACGCTGTACATGCTCTACCTCTCAACGATGGATAATGTCATTTCATCCCACATAGGGGTTCCGTTTTTGATGATATAAACAGGTGCGGTTCTGTCTCCGACGTATGCAGTGATAGACTTTTTCGCTCCTGTCATCGGGTCTGGATATTCGATAGTGAAAAACTTGTCCGAAACTGCGTTCAAGACTTTTTTCATGTCATCGCTTGATAGAGGCAGAAACTTGATGTTCAGTTTTCTCTTGACTGCGATCCTATCCCGGAACATCTCGCCTTTTTGGTTTCTGCCGCTTTTCTCGGAATCTAAATCCTGAATGCCGACTGATAACGTTTCCGGCTCCGGAAGTTGGACAACAGTGCCGTTATTTTTTGTGATTTTTAATGTCGCCATGTTTTCCCCCTAACCAAATGCCGGCTTTCCAGTCCTGTAAGTGTAGTCCTGTGCTTCTTTCTGAACGACCCGGAAGATCTTGCTCGTGTCGCCCTCAATTACAACAACGATCTCTTGCTTTCCGCTTTCTTCCCGCACAATCTGGCGAAGTAAGGATTCCGGTGTTTCAAGGTTGCGTCCGTTCTTTTGGTCGCCGAGCATTGCCAAAAACTCGCCGTTCGGCGGGATGACTGCACCGCTCGCCAATCTTGGAATTGTAACTTTCGAAAGCTCCTTTATGTTGAATCCGAAGTTTCCCATTCCGGTTACTTTTGTTACCCATTTCGGCGGTGTAATGTTAATCTTGTTCAGTTGACGAATGCAGGAGTTTATTGCAGATATGATCATATTCACTGCGCTTTCTGCAATCTTCGCTATAGAATTCCAAATGCTCTTAAAAACATTTTTTACACCATTCCACGCGGTTCTCCATGCAGGTATAAATGTGTTTTTTATAAAATTGTTTACGGAGTTTAAGGAATTAGAAATGCTGTTCTTTACATTTCCCCAAGTTTCCGATGTGTTTGTTTTGATTTCAGACCATCTTTTTGACATTTCGTCCTTAAAAGTCTTTACTTTCGTTGAAACAGTTTCATTCAAGTTGCTTAAATCATTTGAGATTTTTGATTTTAATCCAGAAAAATTGCTTTTAACTTCTTCGATTCGGTTAGAAACCTCTCCTTTGAAGTTTTCCCAAATCTTCGCCCAATCCGTTCTTGTAAGCGCGTCTGCCAGTTCAATGAAGTTTGCATATCCACCCAACACATTGTTGAACATTTGCATTGCCCATTTAGGCATGCTATCAAAAATCCTTTTTTGTCCTTGTATGGATTCCGTGAACCCATCTGCAGATCCTCCAACGCTTTCCCATGCTTTTTTGTAATCACCTTTTATTAAGCTCGATATTGTTTCCAAGGCTCCTTGGAAAAGTTTAATTTCACCAGTCAAAGTATCGAATATTCCTGTCAAAGACCCAATGGTAGCTTCGAACGTATCAATAGCGATTGCTTTTGCCAGATTCGCGAAGAGGCTCGCAATCTTTTGAACCGGCTCCGAGTTCCAAAGCCTTTCCATAGCGTCTTTTAGATTCTTCCAAGATTCTTTCAATCGGTCTACTTGTGGTTGTAGTCTCTTAACGCTATCGCTGATTTTATCAAAAACACTGGTATCAACTTCCGGTGTTTTGACATCCTCAAACTGCAAACTGCCGCCCGTACCGCCGCCACCACTGCTTGAGCCGCTTGAGCTATTGCTTTGTAAAACGTTCAGTTCGTCAAAACTTGCAAGTGACTTTTGCGCAGCTTTCCCGGCTTTCGTAGTTGAATCCGCAAGTTCGTCCTGCGCACCCGCCGCACCCAGAGCGGAAGTTTTTGCCGCCTTAATTTCCTTGTTAAATCCGAAAAGTTTACCCAGAGTATTCGCAAACGCATTTGCCATTGTAATCAGTGCCGACAGAATGTTGTTGATCAGCTGTACCACCGGCGTTAATACCCGGATCAGACCGCCACCCAAGATGCTCAAAAGTTCCTTGAACCGTTCAGACAAAACCCTTGTCTGGTTCGCCCAGGAATCGGATGTACGCGCGAAGTCTCCCTGTGCATCAGCCAAAGAATCCATAACGAAGTTGTACCTTAAAGATACCTTTTCCGCTTGGCTCATGGCACTGTAGGACTTCGTGATGCCCTTTTGCAATGCGTATTGCTGAAGATTGACTTCTGTCATAACCACGCCGAGATCCTTAAGGGTTTCGGTTTCGCCGGTGAAGATGGATTTCAGTTTGACTGAAGCTAAATCCGTGCTGATGTTGTAGAACGACGCCACATCACCGGTCAGCTTTGCGGTTTCGATCGCCATGTCAGACGCAGCGTCCATTGACAATCCCATTGATTTTGCCATTGCCATATAAGTGGACGCAGTCTGTTTTGCAGACAGCTTCGACATCCCGAACTGGTCGATGGCGATGTCTGCGAATTCCTCGCATTTGTACGCCATACTTCCGAACGCCGTGTCTACCACATTCTGCACTTCATCCATATCGGATGCCAACTCAATAGCCTGATCGCAGACCGTGATCAAGCTTTGCACCATTTGTCCTGCCATCTGTGCAATGCCAAAACCAAGAGCTGTGCTGAACGCTCCACTCATAACGCTGCCAAGCTTTGAGGATTGCTTTGTGATTGCTTTTGTTCCTTTGTTGAATCCAGAAGTGTCTACTCTGGTATCAAAATTTAAATAACCGTCAACCATTTGTCTCGCCCCCTTTCAGCAGTGCATTGAATGTATCTAAAACTTCTTGTTCGTCAGCCGTAAGTTCGATTTTCAGCTCTGCAATATCCTTGTTCTCTGCCCACCATTCACGGTCTGCTTTGGTTTGCTTCCCGGTCTTCTTCAGCTTTCGCTGGTGGACAATCGTGTTGAAAACGCATTCTCCGGATTCAAAAAAAGCGCTCATGAATTCCCAAAAATGATAGAATTCTTTTGACCTTATGGAAAATCCCGCGGACTTATCCACGGCAGATATGATAAACTTGAGATCCTGTTCCCATGAGAAAAGCCGCCCAACCGAAGATCCTTTTTTGCCCGTGGTTTCATCGCCAAGGTTCAGAAACCAAACCGCTTTCTGTGCAGCTTCCGGAACTAATCTATAAGGAATTTCATCCTTATAGAAGACTTCCACCATGCACTCGATTTTTTCTGAATCTGTCAGATCAGAACGTTCGAACATGCGCATAATATTAACGCAGGGACGCCAGTCTGCGTTAACAGCATATTCGCGTCCCTGCAACAAAAAGGAGGTTGGTAATTTTAAAATGTCCATTATTCTTTGTACTGTCTTGCGACAGCTTTCACCTTTTCTTTCCGCTTTTTGGTTTCTTTCTCGAAATACGGAACCAGAGCCATGATCGCATTGTTAAAAATGAATTCACCGTTCGATGCAAGGCTGCAGGCGTACTGCGTGCCAAAAAGTGCATCCGACGCTCCCTCTCCGAAAGTATCGTCAAAACCTTCCCGCAGGGTCTTGTCGATCTCTGCATAAAGTTTCAATTCCTCTTTTGCTCGTTCCGTTTCGTCCAGACCTTTCGCGTTCAGTTTTTCTTCCTCGGCTGACAGCTTATTCAGCTTTTCCGGCATCTCGTTTGCCAGCTGGAAAAATCCATCATACACCCTCGCGTCCGTCGGGTTAAAGGATAGGATCCTGCCGCTTCCGTTCACATCAAGGTTGATGACGCCATCATCAAATTTCAATGTTTGCATAAATGTCACCTACTCTTTCACTGTGAACGCCTTTGTGGATGGGTTAAATGTTCCCTCGGTTTTGATGCCGGTGTAGTGGATGTTGAACGGGATCTGATATCCTGTCGTGTCACCGCCTGCGGATACCACTTCGATGTACACTTCTTCTTTGGTTGCCGGGTACGCTCCGCTCGTCGCAGATTCGTACAGCTTCACTCTGACAACATCCGTCTTGACATCGTCCAGGATCTTGTCATTGTCGATGATATCCTGCAGGAATTTGAACAGGTCGCTGCCCGTGTCCGCAATGAACGGCTCGACAGACGCTTCTTTTTCGTATCCTTTCAGGTTGATGGATTCCTGCCCTAAAATGTTCTTTTTCTTTTCGATATCCGCAGAAAACTCAACGGAAAGTTCCTCTAAGTCTGCTCCGAGGACCTCATATGTCGCAGTGCTTTCTGTCGGTGTGCAGTTAATGAAGTCCTGCACTAACTTTCTTGCAATTTTCGCCATTATATTACCTCTTTCTTAATTCGAAGTTGGATTTGCACTTGATAAACGCCTGTGCCGTCCGATTCGATGTCCATAAGCATGCAGTTTGAAACAGTCATCTTCTCTGCGGTGAACCTTCCGGGAAGCTCCGGCAGCTGCTGATCGTCAAGCCACATTGAAAAATCTTCAAGAAAATCTTGATTGCTCGCACGGTCTTCTTCCTCTCTGGCATTCTCTCGCACATAGAAGATGTAGTTGTTCAAATAGGTCTTGTTTCCAAGAACATCTTCTCGGTAAGTATCGTTGCCGCTCGGCTGCAATGCATAGCCGCTCTGTTTGCCCTCAAAATCGGTCAAAACCGTCATGCCTTTATATTTACCTATGAAGTTTTGCAACGTCCTTAAAATCGTCATTTTATGCCTCACTTAAAGAATTTTTGACAGCCCTTTAAGATTTGCTCTTTATGAGCTGCTTTCATGCGTTCAAACCACAGTTTTCCTCTTTGCGGCTCGCCGTGATAATGCAGTGGTTCGTCTGTAACGTGCTTTGGTGCTCTGCCGTAAAAAGCTCTGCCATCGGAATCACGCATGACTTTTCCGTAGTACAAATATCTGGCATACGGTGACTGATAAACCACTTCGCCGCTTCCGATGATCGTTCCGATTTTTCCGCTTTGATCTAGCGCACCGGTCTGGAACGGAATGTATCTGGAATTGTGCCTTAAAACTTCACTGTCGATATACTTCTGGCACAGTTCAAACTGTCTTTCCCGGTCTGCTTCAAATGTCGGACTCCATTTTAAAGCGCCGGTATTGCTCGGTCTATTGATCATCGTGCCGTCACTCTCCAGTGCTGCAAGCCGCCATAATCGTAAGTTTCCACCGTGGTCACGTATAGTCCTTCCGGGATCTCTTTCGAGGACTTTTCGATCGTTTTCAGGCATACGCCTTTCACGATGATGTCCTTTTCGGAAACCGCAATTCTGGAACGCATCGGAATATACACCTGCACTTTGTCCTCTGGACTGATGCCGGTCTTTCGCAGCACGATGCCGGACAGATCTTCCCACAATACGCCATTTACAACGGAGCGGCTCCATGTTACGGAACCGCTCTCTTCTGTTCGATGGTAAATTGTCATGTAGTGCGGCAGTCTCATAGCATCGCCCCCCGGTAAAGGAGTCCTGTCATGATCAGATAGGTTTCCACGGAATCCTGCAGCTTCTGCTGATGCGTTCTTCCACTGCTGCCATAGCTTCTCGACCAGCTCCCGACGGTCTCGGACATTACCTCGCCGCCGGATTCAAAAGAATACAGACAATCACACGCTGCGCAGGTTGCCAGTTTGATTTCCTCGCCATATTTTTTCAAAACATCCGGCGTGATCCGCTTCATCGTGATTTGGTCGATATAGGCGGATGCCTTGAGGACTTCACGATTGAAGTCCTCTTCTGGCATGGTTCCGCTATAATCATTCGCATAATACTCATAGTCGCAATACTTTTCCATGCGACACCTCCGCTATTTTGCGGCGAGCTGAATGGTCTTGGTTACTGCCGCAGCTGCGATCGTAACCTCATCCGTTACAGGCTTATAGCCGTCCGCTTTCACTTTTACGGTGTAGTCGCCCGCCGGAAGGTTTACTTCCACTTTGCCGCTGGCATTCGTGACCTTTTTCGCGCCGTCAATCATGACTACCGCTCCCGCAATCGCCGTACCGCTCGAAGCGTCTCCGGTCGGCGTATCGGTTACGGTAAGTGTCAGTTTCTGCGTGGTCTGCGCCGTTGCCGGTTCTAAGAACGCGAACGGTACGCCGGTTCTGTCGCCGTTCATTCTGGTTACCGGGTTCGGAAGCGCCCAGCCCATTCTAAATACAACACGAATCGCGATCATATCCTGTTGTGCCAGGTTGTACACGATCTGCTTCGTGGACGGATCCTGAATGACGCCCTGATCCAGGATCTTAACAGTGATGTCCTGTCTGATTGCGTAAACCGCTTTGGAGAAATCGCCGACGATCAGCTGCGCGATGGAAGTATCGAACGAACCGTTCTGCGGGAACTGAATCGGTGCACCGTCTAAGGTGTAATTCGTGCTTCCCTGCATGTCGGATTTGAAGATCGGAAGACCGTCTGTGGTCTTGATGCCTCTTAATTTCGCACGCATTCCCATCGATGCGATTGCGCCGGTTACCATCGTGCCCATTTCCTCAACCTTGGAAATGACGCCGCCATCGCCGAGTAACAGGTTGTAATAGTCCGGGGAAGAACCCGGAGCTACGTTGTTTCCTGCGACTCTCGCTCTGGTTACAATGTCTAAATCCCATTCTGCCGGTCTGCCGTTACCGAAGATTACAGCGGAGTCAACTCTTTCGCCAATTGCTTCGTTGATTCTCGGCAGGATCTCGCCGATGATGTCGAAAGATGCATCATCAACGACTGCTTCCGGAATCGGTACGATAACAGCCAGTTCCGCAGCAGTCAAATAAACGTTATCCCACTCCTGCTTTGTGGTCTGTTTCATGCCGGTGTCGCCGTTTACCCAGTAGGCGGTCGGCAGCATATCTAATACCGGCATTCTGGTCGTTTTGGAAGACATGTTCGGCAATTTTCTCGCCATGCTCATGAATGCGGAATTTGCCGGTGCTTCCTGCTGAATTGTGTTGATTAACTGCTCCTGAATCAGAGCTTCTGCTTTTTGTCTGTCTACAATATTAACTGCCATTTGTTACTCCTTTCCGAATAAGGCGCGAAGTGCGTTATTTGCTTCTGCGTGATCGCCTGCGCCCTCTGTTACATGTGTGCCGCCCTCGTGGCGGATTCCCTCTTTCTGCTTTGGTTCGACCTTGAAAAGAGACGGCGAAGATTCTTTATAAGGCTTTAAGGTTTCTTCAATCCCGACCGGCTTTCCGTCTGCAAACGCGAACTTGTCAATGCCGCCGTGCTTATAGATCAAGTAATCCGGATCCGTCACGCCTGCGCCTGTCAGCGCTTCTTTCAGGCTCTGCGACTTGACTAAATCGGAATACTTCTTCTGCTCTGCCGCGATGTCATCGTCATACTTCTTTTGCAGATTTCCGAGCTGTGTTTTTAACTCGGTCGGTGTCTGACCGCCGAAACTTTCAATTGTGGCATTCAGGTTTTTAATCTGCTGATTTGCCGCGGCAAGTTCATTCTCTTTTGCGGTTGTCTTTGCTTTCTCTGCTTCTATGCCTACACCATAGTCCGCGAAGATCGCTTCTGATACCTCTTTTGCCTTGTCCTCTGCCAATCCTGCCTTTGTCAGGATTTCTTTGATTTGTTCTCTTTTCATAATGGTCCTTTCTGCACTTCGTGTTTAACGCGCAACGCCGCGATGTGCTATGCGGTTTTACGGTCGCCACCGAATTTTAGGTATAAAAAAAGAACGGCTCGTCAGTCGCTCTTGTTTTTAATAATTTTAGGTATAAAAAAGCACCTGCAAAGGTGCCTTATAATAAGTCTAATATTGATTCGCACGTTTTGCCGAATGGCGTAATATTATAATTTTCATCGAAGCCGTTTTTCTGTAGATTCTCTGAAACAACTTCTTCAATTTCGGATTCGTCTACTTCATTTTTTTCGACATCAAGTCCGATTTCTTTCATAAATTCAATTTGATCTTTTTTGAACTTCATGTCAATCACCCTTTCTATATTTTTGAGCAGTTCGCCTTCCTGTTCTCCATACAGTAATAATAGCCTTAGTATCTGGATTTACACATACAGTAGCGCTTTCTCCGATATATTTTCGGCTTTTTCTTCCGAATGAGTCTGTGATTATCTCTCCTGTATACAGCGGATCATTGAGGGCATTTTGAATTTCGGAATCTGTTACTCCTCTTTCTGCTTTTCTATCTTCTGCGTGTTTTGTATCAGTATGCTTTATTATACCACTTTCAGCGTCTTTTGCAACGCTTTTCACGATTTCTTCTCTGCCATACTGCCGTTTTAATCCGGTTTGGGTGAGAAAGTCTTTCTGGATGTCATTCCACTTTTTAATTTTCGCTTGCGCACGCTCCGAGGACAGCCCTGCAGCTTCCATTCCGACCTTTTCACGCTTCCAGCGCCGGAGCTGACGCTCGATGTATCTTTGACGCTGTGTTGTTTCGTATCCGGTCAGTTTTTGACCGTTATAGGTGTACTTCTTTGCTCTTAGGGATTCCAATTCCTCTTCGGTGTACATCGGCTCATCGCCCTCGAAGAACGGGTGAAAGTTGTGCCTGCAATTTGCACCGCACAAGCCTGTAACAGTTCCGTAACCGGTTGCTTCTGAAAGCTTCTCATAACCTTCTGTTTCTCCGCTGACGGAATAGACTTTCCCCTGCCAGACTGCATGCGTCGGTCTTGGCGCTTCGGTTATGCTGACTTCCACCAGATCCGTTCCCAGTTTTTTCACATTGTCCAGCGTCAGTCTTGCCGCTGTCTGGTTCACTCCGGTTCTCACTGCACGGCGAACCACAACGTCAATATAATCGGATCTGGTCGGATAACGATATGTTTCAATCCCGTTTTTCGCAAGATCCACTACTGCGTTTTTAATCGCAGCTTCCTGCGAAAATGCTCCGGTTGTCACCTGCATATAAACCCTGTCTAAGGCTTCTGTGATCTGTTTTGAGCCATTTATCGCCGTCGACTGTGTCAGATTATCAAAGCTTCCTAAACTCCTGCTTAAACCTACGTTTAGCGTGTCGATTGCCGCCTGCGTCGGTTTCACGCCGTCATCTTCGAGCGTTTTCACGCCTGCTTCCTTCAGCAGTCTTGTGAGCTCCGTCTTGGTCTTACCTGTGGCAGCTGAAAGACGCTTCAGGATCTCTTTGTAGGAAACGCCCATCTCCCGCAGCTTCTTCGCTTGCCATTCCGCAGAAGAGCAAAAGTAATCGTACTCGCTTATCTTCCTTGCCATGTCGGCAATGATGTCGCGTTCGGCCTGCTCGTATATGGCCACAAGCCGATCCGGACATTGTTCCAGGTATTCCGGTGTCAACATCTTTATTCCTCGTTAAACCAATCTATGCCGCTTTCTGCCTGCGGCACATTTGCCTTGGCTTCTTCCTCGGTCTCTCCGAAGAACCTTACGCGGTATTCCCATTTCTGACGAACGCCGTCACGGATTTCTTGCAGGAACTTTTCTTTCTCGGCTCCGGTGTCCTCGATGATGGAATCGTCAAAATTGATCGTGATCTTTGCCGGGTCCACGGAGAAGCCGCCCATATCCGCAAGTGCAAGTACCATCTTTCGGAGTGCTTCGTTTAAGATGATCTCATGCTTTCTCAAATTCCGGTAAAGGTCCGATTCCTCGCTGACAACTTCGGTCGCTGTCTTTACTCCGGTTGTCTCAAACCGGTAATAAGAATCGCCAAGACCGCATTTTTTCGCTAGAATATTCAGTGCTGTTTTCAGCCCCTGCTCATGCGCATCTGCCCGGATCTCCATATTCATTTCGACAATCGTGTTTTGGCCGTCTGTTTCAGTTACGGCATAGAACTCTGTATCTGATGCATCAAAGATCGGATATGCAGGCGATCCGTCCTGCGTTTCCATGATTCTAGCGTACTTGATCGGTATGATGATTCTCTTTTTGCCTAGCCGGTATTCGTTCGTATAAGAATCATAAACCAGATCTAGCCCTTGCAGCTGATCAATGGAGTTCGCATAAATCGAAATGCCCATCGGATTGTCAAGCTGCACATTATTGACAATATTCGGCTTGATGATCTGAAAGCGCGCCACCGGTGAATTCGTATGGATCTCCGGTACAATATCCTCCGGCAGGTCAGTCTGCGACAAGCTGTCTCCATTTCGTTTAAAGTAAACGTTCCGGATCACGTAGTTGCCGCGTTCATCGCGTTCGTGAATGTTCAGATAAACGTATCTGTCTTTTTTGATCTTGTGTTCCGAAGCAAAAGCACAATCCAAAATTTCGCCGTTTTCTGACGCCAGCGGGTAGATCATATCCGCCCGGACATAGTCGATGTTTGGGCTATCTCCGTCCATGAACTCTACAAACGCACCTGTTCCCAGTGCCATAGTAAGCTCGATCAGTTGATTACCTCTTACATAGAAACAGTTTGCATCCAGAATGTCGTTCAAACGGTTCTGCGATGTTTCGTCTCCGGTTACGATCTCAACCTTTTCATTCAGCAGCATATTCGCCCAGTCCTCGGAGATCTTCTTGGACATGTTCAGTGTCTTTCGGGTCTGTTTCACTCTTTCCACGCCGTTCCATTGCTGATAGCTGTGGAATGACGTTTTCCCTTTGTACCATTGCACCCAGTCATCAATCGCCGAATAGAACGACTTGTCGATTGTTCCGTATCCGTTGCGGTCTAACCACTCTATAATTCCTTGCATTTACATACCTCTCAAATAAATAATGTCGCTCATAACCGATTCGGTGGAGTATTCCATCGAGTCCAGAGAGTCAATGTTTGTTGTGCCATCATCCAATCTCTCATCTTTTGTCGGGTCTTTTCCGCTGTAGACTGCGTTTTCGAGTGCTCCGATCGTGGCAGCGCAGCTTCGCATGATTTTGAATCGGTCCTGCGCCATGATGGAGTTGTAGAACGCAATCCGGTCGTTAATCGGTCCCTTTAATGCATTTCGCACGTCAATCCCGACCCTATTCTTGGCGATCGCAACTTGAAATCCCTCGATCAGCGTTTGTTCTGCACTGTCGCAGTATGCTTCATAAACCCGATATTTTGTCTTTGCCCGCTTGCAAAAATCAACAAAACAGGATGTCAGCTCTTCCGGCGACAGCCTGCCCTTTTCTTTGTTGTTCCAGTAGAATTCATCCAGGATGATCACATCCCATTTCTGTGTAAACCCCGTCAGCGTGAAGGAATGCGCTGACCCCGTACCACCAAAATCCACGCCGATTACCGCATGACGGATAGGCGGTACTTCGTCGATGATATATCTTTCCTTGTCGTCTGCGAACAGATCATAGATAACGCCCTCGGCAGCTACCCATAATCCTTGAATGTAGCGCTTGAAGAATACGCCGGAGTACATTCCGCGATATCTTTGCTTTATCTTCTCGGTTAGCGAAAGATTGTCGTCCATTGTGAAATGCAGATAAAGCAGATTGTTTTCATCCCGTCTGTCAATCCATTCTTTCTTGAAATAGTGTGCCGGCGCGTCCGGATTACAGTTGAACCAGAACTTGGATCCCTCAACCGAGCAGCGCCCTGTGGCTTGGTTTACAAAAGATTGGGGCATGAGGGCGACTTCATCAAAAAACACCCCCGCCAGCGTGATACCCTGAATCAGGTCTTGACTGCGTTCATCCTTGCCGCCGAACAGATAAAAATAATTGGTTACGCCGTTTTTTCGGACCTCGAGCAGATTGTCCGCACGTTTGTCTTTGTATTTGTAACCCTGTGATCGAAGCATCAGTTTCAGCACCGACAGAACGTTTCGCCGGAACGAACCGATCGTTTTACCGCACATTGCGAAATTCTCATCGTGAAACTCATTCATTGCCCACATGACAAACGACAGTGCCATTGACACTGTCTTGCCGGAACGGATAGCGCCGTCCGCAATAATGCCTTCTTTATCCGACACCCCGGATTCCGGCAGCCACCATGTAAGGATCTGCTTTTGCTTCTTGGAAAACGGCTCGAACTTAAAGATTGCCTTTCTTAATCTTCCCATGCGTCCTTTGCCGCTCCTTTCAGCGCCTCAAGGAACCCGCTGTCCTCTGTTTCATCCTCTGGATCCTCGCCTTTGATCTTGACTGTGGATGCCTTTAGGTTGTCAATCTTGGCGCGTTGCTCCTCGGTTGCCAGATTCATGTGATCCGCCAGCCATTCGATCGCTTTCATCCGGTCCGCAAGTTTGATCTTGATTCCGCCCTTCCCTTGGCTGATCTCCGATATCAACGTCCCGTCCACATCGCTTGAAGATTTGATCCGGACGGCATTCACCATCGCAGTGACCGGGATTTCTTCCCCAGTCTCCGGATCTTTATTGGTCACCGGACCGAATGCCCCGATTACCGGCTGCTCCGTACAGTCGAATTCGACGAAATCTGTAATGTCAGCAAACGCGATGTCCATGTACTTCTGGAAGATATCTTCCTCGGACAGGAACTCACGGTTTAAGCGATTTTGTTTCAAGTTACGAATTTCGCCTTGAATCCGATCATTTCCGAGCAATCTCGAACCATTTGTCACTGCATTTTCGTAGCTGCACTCATAGGCTTTCTGATATGCCTTTGTTGCATTAAACGATCGAATATAATAAATACAGAAAAGCCGCTGTTTATCAGTAAGTTCAGGCGAATTGATTACCTGCTCAACTTCTTTCGCAACGACTTGTTTTTTTCTTGATTTTGTTTTTTCCGAACGTTCGTTATTTTTCTTAAAACGTTCGCTATTTTTTTCCGAACGTTTCGGCAAACGTTCGTCATCCCATTCGTATGCATTTTTCCACCGGCGGACTGTTCCCTCCGGCAATCCAAGCTTTGCAGCAATGTCCACAAGCTTCCATCCTTTTCGGAACAGATCTTCCGCTTCTGCAACGAGGGGATTCCTTGCTTTTGGCATGGCTGCAGCACCCCTTTCTCTGAAATTAAAATTATAAAAAAGACCCCGGGCCACGAAGGACACCGAAGTACGTTCACAAATTTTATTGGCATAAACAGCATAGAGTACTCCATTTTTCAGGAGCACTCAACCGTTTATGCGATGTAATGTATATTTTAAAAGGAGAAAAAGAAAATATCCTGTGTCTACGACAAAAGCACCCTTTTTCAAGAGTGCTTTGCTCCGTCATTGTCATGGAGGTTTCATGGAATCTTTAATTTTTCCAGTTTAACTATATCACGACTTTGCGTTGCATGGGTTGCAACTTTACTGTTCTTCGAAAAATTTATCAATCTTCCGCTTGACCGTGCTTTTGTGCATATGTAGCCGCTCCCCGATTTCCGTCATGGACTGCCCATCCTTATACCGCATTGAGAAGATCACTCGCATCTCCGGATCCTCGACAGTCTCGATCCATTGCTCCACCTCGTCGATCTCTTTTGCCAGTTTCTCTTTCCGGCTTTCGTAGATCTTCTGCTTCTGCCGATATTTCTTGTCTGAATAGCCGCGGATCACGATCACCCGGCCAAGCCCGGTCTTGTAATCTTTCGCAGTGTCACCGACGTACTCGGCGTTGTTTTTTAGGAACCCGATCTCATCCTCTCGGTACCGAAGCTCCATCTGCAGATCCCGCAGCTGCTCCAGTCGTTTTTTGTCCATCCTATCACGCCCCTTTCGTCAGGTTTTGCGGATATTTTCAAGATAGCGCATGGCCTGATACTGACCGTAGGACATCCCCATCTTCCGCGCTTCCTCATTCAGCTGCCAGATCTGCTTCTTCTTAGCTTCTGCCGCTTTCTTTTCAGCCCTTTCCGCAGCCTTTTCAGCTTGACGCTCCCGTTCTTGCTTCTGTTTGCCCTTCCCGGCGCATGCCTGGCAGCAGTATTTTGCACGCCTCGTCTTCCCGACAAACACATTGCCGCAGGTCTCACAGGTTTTCAGTATCTGCATGTTCTTTACGCTCCATTTCCCGCTCTACAAGCTCCATGATGCAATAGTTTGCCAGGTCTAAAAGCGTATCTTCGATGGATTCATCCGACACCTTCCTGCACTGTCCGTTCTCTAATGACTCCAGACGGTTCAGTTTGTCGTTTAGACGGATTAAAATCGCGTTCGGGTACTTTTTCCTTACCCTTGCAAAAGAATCGCCGTAATCGGCGTTTTTAGCCTCATACGTTCTGTGCAGCTTTTCGCAGATCTCTGCATGTACACGCACATTCTCCGGCGTGTCCGGCATCTGCACATTTTTCAGGCCTCTCAAAATCTCTTCTTTGCTCATGTTTACTCCTCTCCATACGGCGCTGGAAGCGGCATCCATGCAATGACATTGCTGTTCATGCCGCACCGCCAGGCACCGTCCATGTAATAGCCGATCATAACGCTCTTGTTACCGCGTTTATTTGCCTTGCAGCATAATACCTGATCATCTGTCTCCGGCAGCCTCTCCGCCACCGGGATCCAGTCTGTCTGCTTCATTTTCTCCACCTCGCCATTAATTTCTGCATGAGTTCAGAATCTCCAAACTCATCATAAATCACATTTGCCAATATCAGCGCAGCCATTGCGAATATAAGCAAAGAAATTATCGCAATGAGCGTCAATAATATTTTAATAATCATTCTTCATCACTCCAATCTATAGCCTGTCCGCAGTTCGGGCAGCATTTGTGCTTGTCTGTTTCCACCTCATAGCCTGTATCACAGTTTGGGCAGACCCATGTGTCGTAAATTAGCTCCCCGTCCCAATATCCATCTCCTTCAAAATGTGGTTTCTTCGGGATCTGCCTATCTAATGCTTTGATTGCCATGTCTATTTCGCAGAGAGCACATTCCTTTGGTAATGGTTCGTCACATTCCGGGCAATGCTCCAACAGGAATTTTGCTTTTGCATCCTCGTACGTCATTCCTGCTCACTCTCCTTGCATTTTTTGTAAACCGACATAATGTTGCACAGCCATCCGACGCTGTCAACGTCCGGATCTTCTCTGATGCTGTCGAAAATACTCGTTTCGATAAAATCCACCAAGCTTTCCGCTTCGTCTTTCGTAATTTCAATCATTTGTCACCCTCCATCATAAATTCTGCATCAAACCCGTTTCGGAAGATCTCGCTGA
>ERZ808240.3181-NODE-3181-length-16369-cov-3.566446_pt1 | contig 16369 bp, 15 predicted proteins | sample MGYA00521084_ERZ808240 | MGnify/ENA primary metagenome ERZ808240 (study PRJEB31516, sample SAMN03275571) | gut metagenome | biome: mammalia-associated habitat; material: feces | host: Papio cynocephalus | place: Kenya | collected 2012-08-06 ... | reverse complement strand
TTACTTCTATTTAATAATTTACTTATTTTTTTATAACCATTAATTATTTCTTTATATAATTCAAAATCAATATTCTTTTTATTTCTCAATACTTCTATTAATAATCTCTCTAAATTATATATTTTAATATCAAATCCCAAATATTTAACTTTATTCATACCTATAGAATATAAAGAATCCGTCATAAATATTTGCTTAACATTTTCATCTAATATTTTTCTATCTTTTTGTTTAGTTACTATAGTGTATGGAACTATATTATCCTTAATTAAACCATAACAATGACAAGCTGTATAAAGTGTAAATATGGCATTTGGATGTTTTTTAGCTATTAATTCTAAATAATTATAATCTTTAGTAGTACTATAAATACCCTTTTTTATCATATATAATTCTTCTTTTTCCACCATTTTTTTAATATTAAAATCATTTTTACCCAATTTAGTTAAATCTTTATATAAGTAAATCATAATATCACCATATATATTATATAATAAAATAATATATATTTCAAATCATTACCGACATTTATTAAACTCCACCTATTATTCCTCTATGTCTTAATGTAGTTTTTCTTAGCCAATCAACAGGTATTACAGTAGCAGCTATCAAAATCATTATTTCTAATTCACTAATAGTAAGACCTGCTGTTCTAAATAATTCACCACCAAAATAAATTAAAACTAATTGAACTATAGTTATAAATAATATAGTAAATAAAAATACTTTATTTTTAATAATATTAGCTAGTAAATTAATTCTAACTGTTCTAGCATTAAAAGCATTAAAAATAGATATAAATATAAATAGGCCAAAGAATGCTGTCATAAAATATTCATCATTAACACCATTTCTAAAGAATTGATGAACAAAACTACTCTTTAAAAAGAATATACAAAGTATTGAAGAATATGCACCTGTAAATAATATTTCATGAATCATATATTTATTTAATATAGGTTCATCTTTCTTTTTAGGAAATTCTTTCATATATTCTAATAATGGTGGTTCATAAGAAAATGCTATACCTGCTAAAGTATCCATAACCATGTTTACCCATAACATTTGAATAACTGTAACTGGAGTATCAACACCTATAAAGGGTCCTATAATAGATAAAGTTACAGCACATATATTAACAGTTAATTGAAATATAATAAATTTTCTAATACTTTTAAATATAGTTCTACCATACAAAATAGCCGCTGCTATAGACTTAATATTATCATCTAAAATAACGATATCACTTGCTTCTTTGGCAACCTCTGTCCCTGAACCCATAGCAAAGCCTATATCTGCTTTTTTAAGTGCTGGAGCATCATTTACTCCATCCCCTGTCATACCTACCACTAATCCTAAAGACGAAGCTATTTTAACTAGTCTACTTTTGTCTTGTGGTAAAGCTCTTGCTACTACTTTTAACTTTGGTAATATATTTTTAATTTCTATATCAGATAAATTATTTAATTCATCACTAGTTAATATAACATCATTATCTTTATATAAACCTACTTCTTTAGCTATATTTAGCGCTGTTTCCTTATTATCTCCTGTTATCATTACAGTTTGAATATGTGCTTCATTAATCATTTTTATAGCATCTACTGCTTCATTTCTTATTTCATCTTTTATACATATAATACCTACCAGTGTTAATTCATCAAATTTATCATTGTTTGCAGTAGCTAATACTATTACCCTTATACCTTTATTAGTAATACTTTTTAAATAATTTTCTATTTTATTTTTATTTATACTTAATTTATTACCACCTTTTGTATAGTATTTTGTACATTTAGGTAATATTTTTTCATATGCACCTTTTATTAAATATTCATAATGATTGTCTTTTTTTATAACTGATTTTGAATATTTATTTTTACTTGAAAATGGTTCTGTTTTTACTATTTCATAATTTAATTCTGGATTTTTTTGAATAAATTTTAGTATTGACTTATCTGTACTATTACCACCTGTTATATAACCATTAGAAAATGTGCTTGATGTATTATAATATATTGATTTTAAAACTATATTACTTAAATTATTATACTTTTTTAAATCTAATATACTATTATATTCATTTAACTCAGCATCTACAAAACATGATACTTCTAGTTTACCTTTAGTAAGTGTACCTGTTTTATCAGTAAATAAGATATTTAAGCTACCTGCTGTTTCTATACCTACTAATTTTCTAACTAGTACATTATTTTTTAACATTCTTTTCATGTTTGAAGAAAGTACCAAAGTAATCATCATAGGTAGTCCTTCTGGTACTGCTACTACTATTATGGTTACTGATAAAGTTAAAGCATATAAAATATATCCTATCATTAATGGAATATTAGTTACTGTTTCTTTTATTAAATTCATATCAAAATTATTTTTTAAAACTATTGCAGAAAAAAGATATGAAATTGATACTAAAAATGCTCCAACATATCCTATATTACTTATAATTTTGGCTAAATGTCTTAGTCTTATTTTAAGTGGACTATCAGGAGATTTTTCTGATACCTCTCTAGCTAATTTACCATATAAAGTATTATTACCTACTTCTGTTACTAACATTAAACCTGATTTTGAATATACAACACTACCTCTATATAATCTATTTTTTTCTAGTCTAGTAGTTGATGATAATTTTTTTACTTCTTTTGTTTCACCAGTTAATGATGATTCATCTACTGTTATTTCTCCTTCAATTAGATATCCATCTGCTGGTATTTTATCTCCTGTTTCTAATACTACAATATCATTTACAACTACATCTTTTATTGATATTTCTTCTACTATTTTATCTCTTTTAACTTTGCACTTTATTTTAGAAGCTTCCATTTGTAGTTTTTGAAAAGCTTGCTCACTTCCATATTCTGATATTGTTGATATAAATGAAGCTATAAAAATAGCTATTACAATACCTACTGTTTCATACCAATCAAAGTCTTTTATTAAAAATACCATTTTGATTCCCAAAGCTATTATTAATATTCTAATTATTGGATCTCCGAGTGATTCTAGTAATTTTTTAAAAAAACTTATTTTATCTATATTTTCTAATGCATTACTACCATATTGTTCCCTATTTTTTATTACTTCTTCTTTTGTTAATCCATTTTTCACATTATCACCTATATTAAAATATATGTACAAGTTATAATTTTTAGAAATTATTTTTTAGCATATTTGATATAGTTTTATAATCATTATCAGTTGGATTATTTTTTATTATTTTTGATATATCTAGTATCTTAATATTATATTCACTAGCTATTATTTCTAGTTTTTTATTTAAATATTTTATTACTTCGTTGTTGGTGCTTGTTGGATCATAGAAGTTTAAAAATATTATTTCTTCTTTCGAATATTTTCTAAGTAATATAAAGAGTTCTTCCATATCTATTAGTATTTGATCTGCATAATTATATAATTCAGATTTATTTGAATTTATTTTATATTTTATTTCATTCATACCAATCCAAATAGTAATTATGTCAGCTTTTATTATTGAATTTTCTATTGTTTGTTTTTTATTGTTTATAGTAATCTCTTTATTGTCTTTTATATCTCTTATTAAATCTGTTATTCTATATTCTTCTATATTAAAATTGTTATTATAATATTTTAAATTCTTTATATTATCTTTATAGTAAATACTATAATCATTATTTGATATTGAATTTAAATTTAAATAGTATATATCTTTATTTTGTAATTTAAAAATAAATAATACTAATATTAAACATATAATTATAAATATAATTTTCTTCATTTTTCACCTCAAAAAAAGTAGATTTTATTCTACTTTAATTATATTTATTAGTTGTCAATTAATTCTATTTTAGCTCCAACATTTGATAATTTTTCTATTATATTTTCATATCCTCTAAGTACATGTTCTATAGAATTAATATAAGTTGTATTGTCCGCTATAAGAGCTGCTAGTACCATACAAGCTCCTGCCCTTAAATCTGTTGCTTCTACATTAGTACCATTTAGTTTAGTTGGACCTTTGACTTTTATTTTCTGATCTAGTAATTCTATATTCGCACCCATTTTATTTAAATATTCTACATTTTTGAATCTATTTTCGTATATTGTTTCTTCTAACACAGATGTTCCATTTGCCTGTGTTAATAACGTAGTTAATGGCTGTTGTAAATCTGTTGGAAATCCTGGATAACCTAGTGTTTTTACTTTTACTGGTTTTAAATCATTAGTTTTACTTACTATAATTGAATCTTCTTTTATTACAAGTGGTACACCCATTTCTTTTAACTTTTCTGTTAATGATTCTACATGTTTTGGAATAATATTAGTTATTTTTAAATTATCTCCTAATAGAGCTCCTGCTATTATGTATGTACCAGCTTCTATTCTATCTGGAATTACTTCTGTAAATGCACCATTTAAAGTGTTTACCCCTTCTATTATTATTGTACTTGTTCCAGCACCTTTTATTTTTGCTCCCATATTATTTAAAAAAGTAGCTACACTTACTATTTCTGGTTCTTTTGCTGCATTATATATTTTTGTTATACCTTTAGCTTTAGTAGATACTAACATGGCATTTATTGTTGCCCCTACACTTGGCATATCTAATGATATATCTGTTCCTATTAATTCTTCTGCTGTTATTGTATATTTATTATTTTCTTCTACAACTTTAGCTCCTAGAGATTCAAAAGCCTTTAAAGTTTGATCTATTGGTCGCGCACCTATTGAACATCCTCCTGGAAAGTACATTTCTACTTTTTTATATTTTCCCAAAAGGGCTGACATAAAATAGTATGATGCTCTTAATTTTTTTGATATTTCTTCTGGTATTTCTTTATTTTGAATATCTTTAGAATTTATTTCTATTTCTTTTCCTAATCTTTTTACTTTTGCTCCTAAATATTCCAATATTTCATTTAATGCATCTATATCAGAAATATTTGGAACGTTATCTATTTTTACAACTCCATCTGATAATATTGAAGCTGGAATCAATGCAACTGCACTATTTTTTGCCCCACTTATCTCTATTGTTCCTGATAAAATTCTGTTTCCTTTTATTTTTAGTTGTTTCATGATTCCTCCTACTTTAGTATATGTTTATTCTAAACTATTGTCATAACATTATTATATTATTTTTTTTTGAAAAAGGCAAATATATTAAAATAGATATAAAATACCTATTATTATTAATACAATACCACCTATTATTGTTGAGTATTTACCTATTTTATCATTTATTTTTGTACCTAAGAAAAGTCCTAAATATGTAAAAATATAACTAATAATTGAGAATATAATTGCTGCTATTATTGGTTTATCATATATAGCATTTAATCCTATTCCTATTGAAAAACTATCTATTGAAACAGCTAGTCCAAAAAGTAATAATTCACCTATATTTAATACATTTATTCTACTTTCTTTTTGTGTTTCGATAATCATTTGAATTCCAATTACAAGTAATACAATAAATACTACTGTAGTTGGTTTAACTGGTAATAAAAAAAGTATAGTTCTTCCTACATACATTCCAATTATTGGCATTACAAAATGGTATATACCAACTATTGTTGATAATATTATTCTTTTTTCTTTTTCAATATTTAATGTACCATATGCTAGTGATAATGAGAAGGCATCCATACTAAGACTTACTGCTATTATAAAAATCACTAATATTGACATAAAAAACCTCCTAATCTATATTATTAAGAGGTTTATATTTTATTACTAATTAAATAGATTTTTTACAATATCAAATAAGAAAAAATTATATTCTACTTCTGTACTTTCTTCTGCTTCTATCAAGCATAATGGTGGAAATAAAACACACCACCAATTTTCTCCTTCTCCTTTACCTAGTGTAACAAGTAAAGAGTCATAATATCCTTCTTCATAGGTCATACCTTTATATTTTTTTTCCGGAAAATAATTTTTTCCATAATTTATAGTATATCCTAGATTGTAATTTTCTTTTTTTAATATTGTATATATATTATTATCTATTTTGTTTATATTTTTTTCTATTATTTTATCTGCTTCTTCTTTTGTTTTTGTATCTTTTAATAACATATACATTTCTGATTTTAGATAATCACTTACTTTATATTTTATTTGTTGGTCATATTCTGAATCTGAATTGGCAACTACTCTTATTCTAATTGCATCATTTGGTATTTTATTGGCATTTACTTTTACTATAAATAATAAAATTGGTATTAATATTATTATGATTTTTTTCAATTAAATCATCTCCTATAGTAATAATGATGATTTATTGATTTTTTATTCATTTTTATTTTTGAATAGTAAAAATACACAATATTTTTTATTTATTGTGCATTATTTATGATATGTTTCATTATGACTAATTTTAAATGATCTATATATTTGTTCTAATAGCATCATTCTAAATAATTGATGTGGAAAAGTTAGTTTTGAAAATGACAGAGCATAATTACTTTTACTTTTTATATCATCATGTAATCCATATGATCCACCTATTATAAAAGTAATATTTGAATAATTTAAATATATATTTTCTATTTTTTTTGATAATTCTACAGAATCTACATTATTGCCATCTATTTCTAGGGTAATTATATAATCTTTATCATTGATATATTTTAATATTTTATCTCGCTCTTTTTCTAAAATATTACCATTTGATTCATCTATTAATTCGATTATTTCTATTTTAGAGTATTTGGATATTCTTTTTTTATATTCTTCAATACCTTTTTTTAAGTAATCTTCTTTTATTTTACCAACACATATTACTTTAATCATACTTCTATAACATCTGTTCTTTCTGTTTGACTTGATATTAGTATATTGGAAAAATCAATATTATTATTTTTTAATTCTTCTTTTAAGGTATCTAAAGCAATATCTGGATTATTATTATCATGACTTAAGTGAATCAATACTATCGTTTTAGTATCTTTTCCAATAAATTTTGATAAATAGAAGGCTGAATCTTTATTTGATAAATGCCCTTTATCTCCTAATATTCTTTGTTTCAAATGGTATGGATATTTTCCATCCATCAACATTTTAATATCATGATTACTTTCCATTATGTATAGGTTTCTATTTTTTAGCAATGTATGATTTTTTTGATTAATATATCCTGTATCTGTTATATAAACTATACTTCTATTATTATTTTCTATTACATATCCATTTGAATCTGGTGCATCATGAGATGTTTTGAACACTCTAAAATGAATATCATTAATATTAAAATCACCATCTATTATTTTATATTTTTCGATTTCAAATTCTTTATTTAATTCTTTATACATTTTTTCTGTTAAATATAAAGTTGGATGATATTTTTTCATAAATACCCTTATTCCATTAACATGGTCTATATGAGTATGCGTTAAAACTATAGCTTCTATTAATTTTGGATCTATATTGGCGTTTTTTAATTGTTTTTCAACATATAAACTGGTTGTTCCTAAATCTATTAAAATATTAGTACTAGAAGAGGCAATATATGTACTATTGCCTTTACTTCCAGTAGCTAAAATACATGCTTTCATCGATACATTGTCCAAGGATTAATACGTTTTCCACCCATCCATGGCTTACCATTAATCCATACTTCAAAGTGTACATGTGTACCTGTTGCCCAACCAGTATGTCCCATAAATCCAATTACTGCTCCACGTTCTACAATTTCTCCAACTTTTACATTTTGTTTTGCCATATGCGCATAACATGTGTAATATCCATTATTATGATTAATACATACATAATTACCATCTTGAGTTCTTGATGAAACTTCAGATACAACACCATTTGTTACCGCATATATTGGTGAACCATAACCTGTTCCAGCTATATCTATTGCTTGGTGAATCTCACGTTGATTTGTTATCGGATTAATACGATATGTCCATCCTGATGTAATTGTCCATCCACTATTTGTTGGCCATAACCAGTTTTTAGTATCTCCTACTCCAGTTACTTCTTTTTGACCTTTCAATATAATTTGATTTATAGCAGGCTGTAACTCTTCTTTTGATATTGATTCTACTGCTTCCATTATTCCATTTACAGTTTTTGTTCTTTGGCTTACTCTTTCTAAACCATTAACACCATTTTGTAATTTTTCCTCATAATATTTATTTTTATCTGGATCATATTGATATTCTGTTTGATATTTTATTTCTTTATCTTCTACTACATATTCTTCTACTACTACAGATAATTGAGGATTAGTTATTCCTATTGTTACTATTTGGCCTGGAAACAATAAATTTTTACTACTAGTAAATGTAGGATTTGAAATTAAAAATTCTTCTACACTTATTTTATTGTTAAATGCCACTTCTTCGATTGTATCACCGACTTTTACTGTATATGTTTTTTGTGCCTCAGTAGTACCAAATAATAAATATTTTGATAAATCTGCTTCATTTAAATAAATATCTTCTGATACTGATATATTTGTTTGTTTTACAGTTATATTTTCTTCTACATATACATCTTCTATAATACTACCTGTTGTTGTTATTTGTGCTTGAGTTTTATTTTTATATTTTTCATAGTCTTCTTTTCCAACTAAAGTTTCAATAATGTTGTTAATTGCATTTTTAAATGTTTCTTCTTTTAGAGTATATATAGTTATTGTTTTATCATCTGATTTTATATTAAATTCGTAACCACTTATTGTAAATGGTTCTCTTTGTAATATTTTTTTATAAACATCTTCAATTGTATCAATATTTGTGGAATAAGTTGATACCTTTTTTATCTCTAATCCTTTTGGTGAATATACTTTATCAACATTATATTCTTCCTTATATTTTGTATTTTGTTCATCAATATATTCCTCTAATTTTTCCTTTGAATTTATTGTCCCAATTACTTCATCACCTAAATATACTTTATATAAAGTATATGCTTTAATACCTCTATTGTATTGAAATCCAAAGAAAACTATTAATATACTACTTATTACTAGTATTATAATGGACTTTCTTTTCAAATTACTCACCTACTGTTTCTTCATTTTGATAATCTAAGAATGTACTTGTATTTAGTTTAAATATTAAATCAATATCTTTTGTAATACCATTACGATGTTTAGCAATTATTAATGTACTCTTACTTGTATGTTCATCTATTGAAACTTGTTTTGTATAATAGTCTTCTCTATAAAGGAATGCTACTATATCGGCATCTTGTTCAATAGAACCTGATTCTCTTAAATCACTTAAAATAGGCCTTTTATCATCTCTTTGTTCTACACTACGAGATAATTGAGCTAAAGCAATAACTGGTACATTTAATTCCATTGCCATTGTTTTTAACGAACGAGATATTTCGGCTATTTCTTGTTGTCTGTTTGTTCCTTTTGTAGAACCCGTAATTAATTGCAAATAGTCGATTATTATTATTCCTAATCCTTTTTCACTACTTGCTAATCTTCTACATTTAGCTCTTATTTCCCCTATAGTCATACCTGGGGTATCATCCATAAAAATATTAGTATCTGCTAATCTACTTATTGCTTCATTAACTCGTTTCCAATCTTTATGTTCTAAATTACCACTTCTTAATCTATTATTATCTATTTGGCCAACACTTGATAGCATACGAGTCGCTAATTGTTCTGCACCCATTTCCATATTAAATAAAGCTACTGTTGACCCATTTAATGTAGCAGCATTTACTGCTAAATTTAAAGCAAAAGCTGTTTTACCCATACCAGGACGTGCCGCTATAATTATAAGTTCATTTTCATGAAGACCTGAAGTTATTCTATCTAATTCATTAAATCCAGTTCTAAGTCCAGTTATTTCACCACGGTTTTTTGATAATTCTTCTAAGTTAGCTTGAGTTTTGAATAATACATCTTGAATAGTTCTAAATTCAGAACCTTTTCTTGTTTTTACTACATTTAAAATTGTACTTTCTGCTTTATCTAAAATATCACTTACTGAGTCTGTTGATTCATAACATTCTGTTTCTATTTTTATATTGGCATCTATTAACCTTCTTAATATGGCTTTTTCTTCTACTATTTTAATATATTCATCTATATTGGTTGCTAATGGTACTATGTCTGCTATTTTAAGTAGATAGTCCATTCCACCTATTTGTTTTAATTCTTTTCTTGTTTCTAATTCATTTGATATAGTTGTGATGTCTATTGGTTTACCATTTTCTGATAAAAATTTAATGGCATTAAAAATTTTACCATGGGCATCCAAATAAAACTGATCACTTGTCAATGTTTCTATTGCTCTTTCCTGAGCATATTTTGTTAAAAACATTGCTCCTATTACTGATTGTTCTGCTTCTATATTATGTGGTATTATTTTTTCTGCCATATTTTCACCTACTTTGTTACTTTTATTTTTATTGTTGCTACTACATTTTTGTGTAATTCTATATTTACATTGTGTACACCTAAACTTGTTATTTGATGACCAATGTTTATTTTTGTTTTATCTATTTTATAACCCTTTTCTATCAATAATTCTTTTATTTGTTTTATTGATACTGCTCCAAACATCATATCTTGTTTACCAGTTTTTACTTTTATTTCAAAATTTTCTTTTTCTAATTTTTTCTTTAAATCTTCCATTTCTCTTACCAAAAGATTTTCTTCTAATTTTTCTATTGTTTTTTGTTTTTGAAATTTTATCATATTACTATCTGATGCCTTAATGGCATATCCATTTTTAATTAAGAAGTTTTGAGCATATCCATCTTTTACTTCTTTTATTTCATCTTTTTTTCCTTGACCTTTTAAATCTTTTATAAAAATTACTTTCATATTATCACCTGTATTTATTATTATACTATATTTTTTTTGTTATGTCTTTTCATTTTGTAATATTTTTAATCTTACTTTTGTATAAATTTATAACTTTATATTTTTACATATTATATAATTTTGTAATTCAGCATATATGACTCAAACTATTTTATTTTACTAGCTAAATCACTTATTTTTTTAAATCTATGATGTAGTCCTGATTTAGTTATTTTATTACCAGTTTCGATACTAATAATTTCACTAAGTTCTAATAATGATGCTTCTTTATATTTTAATCTATATATCGCTGCTTCTTTTGTTTTTAAATCTAGTAAATCTAATCCTCCAGAGTCCATTATTTTTTCTATTTCTTTTACTTGATTATTAGCCGTTATTATTGTTTTATCTACATTTGCTTGTTCACAATTATTTAATCTGTTTGTCATATTTTTATGATCTCTATATATTCTTATATCCTCATAATAAAATAGTGCTTCTGTTGCTTGAATTATTTTTAAAAAATCTCCTATTTTTTCGGCTTCTTTTATATATATCATATATTTAGTTTCTCTTTTAATTACTTTACTATTTAAATCAAACATATTTAAAAGTTTTGATACAAAATTAGCATATTCCAAATCATTAACCAAAAATTCTAAATGATATCGTGATTTTTTTGGATCATTTATAGAACCTACACTTAAAAACACTCCTCTTAAATATGCTTTAATTAATTCTAAATCATCGTAAATATATTGTTTTGGTATACTAGTATCAAGTGATAAATCATTAGTTATTTCTTTTATTTTATTTGTTATTTCCAATATATAGATATAATTTTTATTAAAATTGAAGCCACGTCTTACCGTTATATTTGGAACCACATTATATTTATCTTTTATCAAACTAAATATTCTTCTAGTTACACTAGCATTTTCACTTGTTATTTTTATTGTATCACTTATTATTCCAATATTTCTTAAAATGGCAGATAACTCAGATATATATTCTATATCTTGGTTCTGTAATTTGCTTACTTCATTTTTTACAACACTAGTAAATGACATATTTTCCTCCTATTAATTATTTATATATGCCTAATGACATTATTTTATATTGTAACATAATTTTCAATAATTAATTTAATATTTTTGTATTAACTATTATTTTGTTTTTCATACTACCTAATATATTATACTATATTTTTGCATAATTACATAATTGCCTATACCATAATATGATTATTACATATCATGATAGTGCTGGAGGGATTAAATGGAATTTTTTTATAATTTAAATCATGTTACTCAAGCATTGCTTGCTACTATATTTACATGGGGTATTACTGCAATTGGAGCCGCTATTGTTTTTATATTTAAAAAACCAAATAAAAATATTATGGATGCAATGTTAGGGTTTGCTGCAGGTGTAATGATTGCTGCCTCTTTTTGGTCACTTTTAGAACCAAGTATAGAAATGGCTAACAATTTAAATATGTGTTCGTGGATTATTGCTTCTATAGGATTTTTATGTGGTGGTATATTATTATTTATTGGAGATAAGTTATTCGACCATTTTGATAATAATTTTTTTAAAAAAAGGGATAGTTTTAAAAGATGCCTAATGCTTATATTCTCTATAACTTTACATAATATTCCCGAGGGATTAGCTATTGGCGTAGCATTCGGATCATTAAATTATGGACTTGAAGGGGCAACGATTGCAAGTTCATTAATATTGGCTCTAGGAATTGGTTTACAAAATTTCCCAGAAGGAACAGCTGTTAGTGTGCCACTTAGAAGAGAAGGTATGAGTAGAAAAAAAGCATTCTTTTTTGGGCAATTGAGTGGAATAGTTGAACCTATATCTGCTGTTATTGGTGCCTTACTTGTAACAAAAATTCGTTTATTATTACCATTTTTGTTAGCATTTGCTGCTGGGGCAATGATATACGTTGTTGTACAAGAATTAATACCTGAGAGTCAATCAAATAAAAAAAAGGAAATCATGGCCCTTTTTACATTAATTGGTTTTTCTATAATGATGATTTTAGATGTAGCATTAGGTTAGCTATATCTTTTTATTGTTGAACAGTATAATTATAGACTCCATTCTTATTTTCTATAGTTACTGTTGAATTACTAATTAAACCAGTTTCTTCTATACTTTTTAATTTATTTTCTACTTTTAAATCAACTAATTCATTTGGTAAATATTGTAATAATGTTGGAACTGATAAAACTGTTGTACTAGAAATAGTATTATTTTTTGCATATTTGTTTGCTAAAAAAATTAATAATTTTTCATTTGTGTCATATAAATTATAGTTATATTTATAGTTAGTATTATTATTTTGATCTGATTCTATTACTTCACAAGTTATTTCTATAAAAATGTTGTCATTATATTCTGTTAAATCTGTATTTTTATATACATTTTCTGATAGATATCCCCCATCTTTTAATTCTTTTAAATATACGTATACAACCCCATCATTTACACTTGGCATACTATTTATGTTGTCATTTGCCCAATTTTTTGATGCTTCTATGATTGCCTCTTTTTGAACATCTGTTACACCTTTTACCATTTTTTTAAAATTCTTATCTATGTTTGGTACAACTATTATTGCTACTATTGATAATATAACTAGAGTAGCTATTAATTCTATTAATGTAAATCCTTTTTTCATTTTAACACCTATCCTATTACTGATTATATAATATTAATTTAATAAAATCAATAAAAGAAGCATTAGTTTAATACTTCATATGGATTAATACTAAATAATATTTCAGCATATTCTCTTCCATATTTTTTGTTTATAACTTCGTATGCTTCTTTCATTACTAAATAATTTCTTTTGCTATTGGAATGATTATCACTAGCAATAATATCTATTAGATGAAGTTTTAATAATTTCTTACTATATTTATATATTTTTCTTGATGTTTTTTTTCTTAAAATACTACTTGCATCTAATTGTAATAGTATACCTATTTCTTTTAATTTTTTGATAAATTTTATATTTCTATAATTTATGTATAGCTCTGGATGCGCTAATATAGGTTTGTATCCAACATCTATTATATCTTCTAATAATGATATTGCTTTATCTTCTTCCATATTTTCATTTCTTTTGAATTCAACTAATACATATTTGTTTCCATTTAAAGATCTTAATCTTTTTTTTAATAACAAATTTGAAGTTTCTGGTGTTATTAATATTTCTGATCCTAAATATAAATCAATACTTTTTTGTTTGGCTATATCCCTAATTTTTAAATAATTTTCTTTTATCTTTTTTATATGTTCAATATTACCATGGCATAAATGTGGAGTGCATATTACTTTTTTTATATTTAATTTTTCTAATAATTCTAGTGTTTTAATACTGTCTTCTATAGTTTCAGCACCATCATCTACACCGAATATAATATGTGAATGTATATCTACTATATTATTTATCATAACTTGCGTAATAATAATCGTATTTATAGCCATATAGTTTTTTTTGATTTTTTATGTTAACTTTTGTTAATACTGCACCTAATATGAAAGCCTTATTTGATTTTAATTCTTCTAAACAACTTTTGATTACTTGATAATCTGTTCGCTCTGATTCAATTACATATATTGTACCATCACTTAAATATGACACTAACATACCATCAGTCATTGATGATATAGGTGGACAATCTATTAGTACTAGATCATATTCTTCTTTTAAATTTTGAATTAAATTTGAGAAACTTTTTGAATTTATTAATTCTGATGGATTTGACACTTTAGAACCTGCTGCTAACACATCTATTGATATATTACTTTTTTTATCTGTATATGTTTGAATTGCTTCTTTATAATTTAATTTATTTTTTGATATTATAATATCACTAACACCTATACCCCTACATAATCCAAAATTTTTATGTACTTTTGGTTTTCTTAAATCACAGTCAACTAATATTACCCTTTTTTCTAATAATGCGAATGATAATGCTAAATTTGTTAATACCTCTGTCTTACCTTCACTTGGTACAGTTGAAACAGCATTTATTACTTTTAAATCCATAAAATTTAAATTTGTTCTTAACATTCTAATTGACTCTGAAGCTATATTATTAGGTTCATCTAATATTTTAATATTTGTATTTTTACTAATTGTATTTATTTTTTTCTTTTGATCATTTACCACATTGTAATTTGGTATCATACCTATAGTTTTAATTTTTAGATATTTTTTTACATCATCATGATTTTTTACTTTATTATCCATTGTTTCTAATACAAAAGCAAATGCACATCCAAACATAATTCCTGCTAGTAATCCTAATAATGATAGTTTCATCATATTTGGTTCTACTGGTGTTAAATTATCTATAGCTGGATCAATTACTACTATATTTTCTATACCCATATCAATTTTCATTTGATCAATGAAAACATTAGCCAATTCATTTGCTATAATTGTAGCCTGTTGATAATATTCACTTTTAATATTTATTGATAACATTTCAGTATCGGATACCGCAGAAATTGTCATCATATCGATTAATTTATCATAAGTTATATCTAATTTTAAATTATCAATTACTTTATTTACTATTTTTCTACTCTTAATAATTTGTTTGTAAGTTTTTATCATTTTACTATTAGTTAATATTCCCTCATAGTCTACTATGCTAGAGTTTACTTGTGGTTCTACATATAAAGTTGTTGTACTTTCATATATAATAGGTGATGAGTAACCATAAAATATTGCTAATCCTAAACCTATTAAAGTAAATAGCAAAATTAACAAAAACCATTTTTTAAACAATTCTAATAATGAAGAAATATTTAATTCTTCTTCCATATTTTTTCCCCCTTTTGATGTAAGTGATATTCTAACACAAGTTAAATTACTTGTCAAATAAAACAATCTTGAGTTTAATCAAGATTGTTTTTTATAATTTCAAGTAATTCATTCTTTTTAATTGGCATAAAAATTACATCTTTATATCCTTTTTCTTGATACATTTCTTTCATACCAAATCCTTTATTATTTGATATAAGTACAACAGGTATTTTATAACCAGGAGTATCCTTTATTTTTATTAATGTATCTTCACTGCTTAATTTTTGTAAATTTTCTTCCATTAATATTATATTATATCTTTCTTTATTTCGAAGTCTTTCTAAACATGGTTGACCACCTATTACTTCAATAATGTCATAAGATGATTTTTTTAAACAAGAATTAATTTTCTTACTTAATTCTGGTGAACTAATTACTAATAGTATTTTTTTCTTTTTTAAAAGCATTTTTTCATATTGATCTACTGTTTCTTCAATATTTGTTTTATTTTCTTTATTAATTATCTGGTCTATTGCTATAGTAATTTTTGTTCCTATTCCTAATTCACTATTAACTGTTATACTACCATTCATTAAATCTATAAGTGATTTAGCTATTCCCAAATTATTTTTATTATCATCTATTATTTTTAAAGTTTTATCACTATATATTTTTTCTTTATCAAATAAATGATCTAATTTATCACTTGCTATTCCTGTTCCAGAATCTTCTAATGTTATTATTAATCT
>ERZ808240.3180-NODE-3180-length-16371-cov-4.823486_pt1 | contig 16371 bp, 6 predicted proteins | sample MGYA00521084_ERZ808240 | MGnify/ENA primary metagenome ERZ808240 (study PRJEB31516, sample SAMN03275571) | gut metagenome | biome: mammalia-associated habitat; material: feces | host: Papio cynocephalus | place: Kenya | collected 2012-08-06 ... | reverse complement strand
ACATCCATGTTTCGTTTTCGCTCGATTTGACCTCCATGTCAAATCGTTGCTGAAAACTAAAGGAAAGTATAAGAATTAGCACTATCAGCTTTCAAGTGTGTCCTTCATATTACTGATACCAGCCTTTCCATGTCTTATATCTGACATTGGTTTAATTGACTATGAACGTGACATTCACTAAATCAGTGTAGGAACGCAAGAGGTTGCGGAATTGTGCGCTTTGCGCACAATTCCGCAACCTCTTGCCATCCCCTCTGATTTAACAACATATTCATTTTTTGTAAATTAAGCAAATGTCAGACATCATATATGTGGTAAGCAGAGGCACATTCATCATAAGATGCACTTGAAGTTCAATTGTGATATTTCTTAGACTTTTCCTTCGCTTCCCAGCTATCCACAGACACGGATGTCTGTGGAAGTGAGATATGGGACACGGATGTCCCGTATCGAACGGTAGCGGCAGTTGCCATTAATTATATGAAAAGTCTTAGAAATATCCGATTGAAGCTTCTGGCATCGTTGATGAATGTGCCTCTGCTTACCACATATATGATGTCGTCCGTGCGTTAAGAATGTGTGTTAAACAGTTATATTACTTAACTTTAAAGAATCTCATCTCTTCACTAAGTTTATCTGATATCTTCATAAGTCCATTAGCTGTCTCAGCAAGCATATTGATTGTAGCAGTAAGCTCCTGCATAGATGCTGTTGTCTGCTGTGCTGATGCTGCATTTTCCTCTGAGATAGCTGAAAGATTGGAAACTACATCGTTAATCTGCTTTCTTGCCTCATCACAAGAACCTGCATTATTCTCAATAACAGCTGTTTCTCTTCTTGATACTGCTATGCCATCACTAACATCTGCAAAGCTATCCTTAGTTGCATTAAGCTTGCCAACCTGTTCATGTATAAGAACCTTGGTATTGTCCATATCTTCAACTGTCTTTTCTGACTCTGTCTGGAGCTTCTCTATAATCTCCTTGATTTCGCTTGCAGCCTCATCTGACTGTGATGCCAGCTTCTGAATCTCAGATGCAACAACTGCGAATCCACGACCTGCTTCTCCAGCTCTTGCTGATTCTATAGATGCGTTAAGTGCAAGAAGACTTGTCTGATCTGCTATATTAGTAATAAGTGATGCTGCCTCACCTATTCTTCCTACAGATTCATTGGTAACATTAATCTGATCAGCTATCTTGCCAATAGATTCTGTTGTATGATCATTAGATTCTGAAAGTTCGCTCATTGTATTCATGGATGTATCGCCAGCTTTACCCATGGCGTTTGATGCTTCTGTAAGATTAGCTACTTTTTCTACTATCTCACTTATAAGTTCACCCATATTGGCAATCTGTGTTGAAGCATTCTGAATCTCTTCTGCCTGTGAAACTGCACCCTTTGATATATCCTCAACTGCACTGGATATTTCCTCTGTAGCCTTGCTTGACTGGTTAGCAGAACTTGTCATATCTTCACCTGACTTATGAAGCTGTGAAGCTGTTTCCTGAAGATTAGATACTATATCCTGTAGCCTGTCGATAAGTGTCTGAACTGATGTAGCCATCTGACCTATCTCATCTTTTCTTGCTAAAAGATCTTTCTTTACTTCAACTGTAAGATCACCAGTTGACAGCGAAACAAACAGCTTATTAACTGACACAAGTGCATTAGCAAGTCTTGTTGATATTATAGAAGCTATAACTGCTATTATTATTAAAACAACTATTGACACTGATATAAGTGCTATAATCTTCTGCATTATAAAAGATGTTATATCATTTCTTGGCTGACCAGAAAACATCATGCCAACTATGCTTCCACTAAAATTCTTTAATGGTATATATACACCTGTATAATCAGTTCCATCAATATCAATGTGTGAGCTTGTATATATATTACCCTTTTGAACTGCTTCCCATGCTTTCTCATTAGCTTTAAGGCTTAACATTCTCTTATTATTAGAATCCTTTAGTGATGTAACTTTACAATCAACACCCATAAATATAGCTAAATCTGCATCGTTATCATCTGTGAATTTATCCATTCCATCCTGTTTCTGTGAAAGGTTTGTATCGCCCTTAAACAAGTTACCATTATTATCGACACGCCAATCTCCCTGATACGTATTCTCATAACTGGCTTTCGTTGATTCTCCAAGAAGAGACAATCCATTAATAGCCTCTGTATTCATTCCCTGGGTTGTGTTAATAACAGCGAGTACAAGAACAACTGCTATACCAACTATTGTTGGTAACAAAGAAGTCATAATCAGCTTTGCTTTTATGCCACCAAGCGATGCAGATTTCTTTTCTTTTTTCTTTTTTACAGTCTTTATATCTGCATCCAATCTATCCTGTTCATTTATCTTATCAGCATTCTTTTTATTTTTCTTAATACGCTTTGTAAAAACAGTCTTTTTTCCTTCTTTAGTATACGTTGACGAATTGTTTTCTTCACCTTTTATGGATGCCATCACTGCATTCTTATCCTGCTCCATAACAAGTCCTCCTGTATATTATCAGTAATACATAAATATATTGTTCACATATACGATGCTATAATCAAAATACCTTTTGACCATGACATCTTTATATTTATTGGTTTATTATACCATATAAATTAATATTTGTAACTCAATTTTCGTTTGTTTTGTACAGATTTTTGACATATTTTTCACAATTTAACTTATTTTTTTATAATAAATGAATACCTCTTAACCCGACTATAATAAATCTGGTTAAGAGGTATTCTTCATTGATTATTAACTTTTTATTACTTTAATAATGACACATGTTATGAGCTTTTACCATTACATCATGTTATTACTTTATATATTTTTTCTTCTTAGAAACCATGAATATTCCTACAGCTGCTAATGCCATTAATAATACCCATACTCCAGCATGATTCATATCACCTGTAGCAGTGCTTGTTTCGCCTGCTGTTATATCAGAATCTGCTGCACTATCTTTAGAGATATCTGTACTGCCATTATTATCATTCTTATCACTTATAACTGAATCTGCATTCTTTTCTACATCACTATATATAATTGCATATGTAGAGAATCTGTCAGTCATAAATGTAAGCGTATGCTCTGATTCATCATAGACACTATCGAGTATCTCTGCTGCTCCATCATGAACCCTGATAATCTGGTATGTTCTGTTAATATCACCATTTGCCCAAAGATCTTTTGGAACATTTACCTTTATTGTAAACATTGTTCCAGCTTCATGAATCTTTTCATTATAAATGATAGGTGTTCCATCCTCGGCTGTAACATTCATATAAAGAGAGATATCAAAATATCTGCCAATCTTTGCATTATCTGATAATATTCCAGCTATGGCTTCTATATCAGCATCTGTTGCTTCTGCCTGCTTATTCTGTATGCTAAGAATAATGTCAGCATTGCTTCCCTTTGATAAATCTTCTATTGCCTTTGCACTTAATATATTATCCATTAATGCTTTTTTATCAACTGAAACATCTGCTTCAGGCGCTCCTGATTCTACAACGCTTTCATAATTTACATATGATGAAAGAGCAGGTAATTCCTGATTAATCTCAACTACCTTTGTTGTTCCTCCAGCTTTAACTTCCACCTTACCTGTAATCCTGCCTGATTCATGTAATGTTGCTGGTACTTTCTTGAATTCATTAACATCTACATCAACATTTTTAAGATTAGATTTCTCTAACACTTCTTTTATCTGTGATTTAATGGATTCTTCATCAGTTGTATTTAGTTTAATGCCATGTATAATTTCTAGCGCTTTCTTAGCTGCTTCTTCTGCTTTTATAGCATTTTCTTTTGCATTGGCTTCATTCTTAGCTGCTGTTTCATCCTGCTGTTTCTTAATATCTGCTATTACAGACTCTTTCTCTGACTTAATATCATCTTTCTTAGATGAATCTGTTATGGCATCTACTGACTTCTTAGCTGCTTCAGCTTTCTTATCTATCTTTGCCTTAGCTGCTTCTTTATCTTCTGCTGTAAGGTCAGCCATATTATCAATTGATTTCTTAGCTGCTTCGGCTTCGCTGTCAATATTACTCTTTGCAGCTTCCTTTAAGTTATCGAAATCATTATTGGCATAATTTTCTTCTACAATCTCGAATTTATATATGCATCCTTCCTTAGCTGCACTTACTGCTGACTTATTAGAATCATCAGTTATGTTATTTATAGATTCTTCTGTTTCCTTAAGAAGCTCATCAATCTTATTCTTAGCATCTTCCTTCTGTTCAGTTGTAAGATTAGGCATAGCATCTATGGCCTTCTTTGCATCATCTGCCTTAACCTTTATCTCTGCCTTTGCCATATCCTTTGCATTAGAAAAATCTTTAGCCTTAGCTGCTTCGAGCTCTTTTTCCAACTCTTCTGAAACTGTTTTCTTAATCTTAAGTACATCTTCCCTATTCGCTGGATCTGTTACAGCTTCTATGGCATTTCCTGCCTCTTCTGCCTTCTTGTCAACATCATCTTTCATTGCTATCTTTTCAGCTTCTGTAAGATCTTTCAGATTACCTATAGCTTCTTTAATCTTTTCAGCTTCACTGTTAACATCTGTCTTAGCTGCCGCCTTAAGATTATCAAGATTATCCCCGGCTGCTGATTCTTCTATTGCTTCAAGCTTTTCCAATGTATCAGTCTTCTTAGAGTTTATCTCTGACTTCTTATTAACATCTGTTATGGCATTGATTTCCTCTAAAGCCTTACCATTTACATCATCAATATTTTTCTTTGCAGCGGATTTCTTTTCATCTGAAAGCTCAGACATAGCATCAATAGCTTTCTTAGTATCTTCTGACTTCTTTGCTATCTCGTCCTGAGCCTTTTTCTTTGCACTTGTTAAATTTTTCTTTGCAGCTTCTTCTTTCAGCTTTTCTGTTGCTTCATTATATTCTGTCTTATATTTTTCTATATCAGACCTGGAAGTTGCTGCTTTCTCTATACCAATGTATGCTACCATTGCATTTCCTATAATCTTATTGCTATAATCGGTCATTTCTTCATCAGTAAGATCAGTTAATGATTCAATATAGGCAACATCATTTTTATACTGTTTTTCTATCTCATCCCAGGCTTTAGCCTTCACATTGGATAAATCCTTGGCTGCGGCTTCTTCCTCTATCTTCTTGATATCAGTTTCTGCTGTTTCTTTCTTCGCCTTTACTTCTTCAAGCTTTGATGAGTCTGTTATGGCATCTACTGATGTCTTAACTTCTTCTGCCTTAGCCTCAACCGCTTCCTTATATGATGTCTTTTCTTCTACTGTAAGATCTGCAAGACTATCTATGTAATTCTTGGCTTCACCTGCTCTGCTGTCGATATCAGACTTTACAGCTGCTTTAAGGTTATCAAGGTTATTATTAGTTGTTAATTCTTCTATCTTATCAAGCTCTTTGATTCCATCTGCTTTCTTTGAACCAACCTCTGACTTGTCAGCGGCGTTTTCTATCTTGTCTATTGCATCCGTTGCTGTTTTGACTGCTTCTTCTGCCTGCTTCTTTGCGGCTGCCTTTTCCTCATCTGTTAAATGTGGCATGGTTTCGATAGCTTTCTTAACATCCTCTGCTCTTGTAGCTATCTCATTCTTTGCCTTGTCTTTGGCATTAGATAAATCTTTGCCTGCGGCTTCTTCCTCTATCTTCTTGATATCAGCTTCTGCTGTACCTTTTAATGCCTTTACTTCTTCAAGCTTTGATGAGTCTGTTATGGCATCTACTGATGTCTTAACTTCTTCTGCCTTAACCTCAACAGCTTCCTTATATGATGTCTTTTCTTCTACTGTAAGATCTGCAAGACTATCTATATAAGACTTGGCTTCACCTGCTCTGCTGTCGATATCAGACTTTACAGCTGCCTTAAGGTTATCAAGGTTATTATTAGCTGTTAATTCTTCTATCTTATCAAGTTCTTTGATTGCATCAGCTTTCTTTGAATCTACTTCTGACTTAGCTGCGGCTTCCTTAATGTTATCTATTGCTTCTGTTGCTGTCTTTACTTCATCTTCTGCCTGCTTCTTTGCGGCTGCCTTTTCCTCATCTGTTAAATGTGGCATGGCTTCAATAGCTTTCTTGATATCTTCTGCTTTTATGGCTATATCTTTCTTAGCCTTATCTTTTGCATTAGAAAAGTCTGTTTCAGCATATTTACTTACAACATCACTGAACTTAACATTAACATCATCAAATACATCAACTATATCATTCTTTGATTCCGTACCTTCTATAGCTTCAAATGCATTATTCTTATCTGCCTCAAGCTTACTTAATGCTCCATTTTTCTGCTCTTCTGTAAGGTCTGTCATGCTTTCGATTTCATCCTGCTTACCTTTAATAATACGTTCAATATTACTCTTTACAGCATTCCTGTAATCAGCTATGTTTCCTGTAATGTTATCAAGAGCCTTTTTTCCATCTTCACGATACACAACCACAGCTTCTTTATTTTCATAGTAACAAATATCTTCTTTAGCACTACCTGCTGCTTGTTTAGCTTTATTAATAGCATTTTCCTTTTCTTGCGTATCAGATATTGATATCTCTATCTGTCGTAAAGCATCATCAAGCTTACTATCTATATCCTTGCAGGCAGCATCTTTAAGCTTATCAAGCATCTGATTATAATAAACTTCATCAACATCGTTATACTGTTCCTTTGTAAAATACAGTTGGTATTCATTAGCTACATCCAAAAGTCTGTCAAGCACAGATTCAATCTTGTCCTGGTCAGAAGGCTGTATATTTTCTATCTTATTGATAGTATCTACACCTGCCTCTGTTTCCGTACCTTCCTTAACCGCCTTTAAAGCCTCATTAGCTTTTGCTATCAAAGCAAGCTTATATCTAATGACTTCTTTCTTTCTGCCAAGTTGTTCTTTCTGTGCATCAGTTAAACTCTGTGAAGGAGTTTCTTTATTATCTGCATCTAATAGAGCATCTATCATTGATATAGCTTCATTAAGGCTCTCAACATCATTTATAGTTGGGTTATATAAATTCATGCTATTAATTGCATTTATTGTATTTTCTGCATTTTGTATATCTTTAAGCATAGAATCAATTTTAGCTATCAGATTAACATAGAAATCCTTATCTTCTTCAAATGGTGATGTCACATCATTTTCTATTATTGTCTGAGCATCTTTCCTTAATTTTGTAAGTTCTTCTTTCTTATTAGGTACAAGTCCTTCTTCTCCTAATGCTGGTTCATTTTCTTTACAAACAATATTGTATACATCTTCACAACCTTTGCATTTATATAGATCATAGCCTTTATATAATACAGAAGCAGGAACTGCTTGCTCTAATTCAAACTGATGTGCTGCTTTAATACTAATAGATGTTGCGTTTCCAGATTTATCAGTTGCTGTAACTATTATATTTACAGGTTCATTGTGTTCATTATCCACATTTCCTGCTACTGGTAATGTATACTTACCATCAGATGATGCTGTCAGTTCAACTTCATCTTTATCATCAACCTTATATACAACTGATGCAATATTATCATCTTCTACTGTTATATCAAGATCCTGACAATAAGTTCCACCATTTTCAATTCCAGTTATAACAGGAGCTGTATTATCAAGTACAAGTCCTTCTGATGATATATAAGTTTTATTTCCAGCGTTGTCTGTTATTCTCGCATATATAATACATCTTATATCTGGGTCAATAAAGAACTCTGCTTTAGCAGCTTCTGTTCCCTTTTCCCACTTGCTATCTTCTAACGACTTTATAGCATCGGAACTTAATTCCTTATTATTATCTGTTGACTTGAACACATAATATTCAATGCTCTGTACACCAATATTATCCTCTGCTGTAATTACAACCTGCTGTCTGTCCTTGAAGAAATGATTAAATGTAATATTACTAAGGAACGTTTTCCATGGACTTATATCACCTAATATAATCTCACCAGTAGGTGGTGTAGTATCAGCAACACCTGCTACTTTGATAACCAAATCCATGTTATAATCTTTTTCTTTTGTAAAAGTAAATGTACCATCTTCGTTCAAATCAACAGTAGTACCATTTACAGTTATGTTGAAATCATCCGTCTTATTGTATCCAGGTTCTAGTTCGAATTTAAATTTAAATGTTGCTTTTTCATTTAAATCAGCCCTATCTTTATCACCTATATTGGTAATTGTATAACCTTTCTGGTCTTCTTTGGATGGAAACGAAACCATAATATAGTTTCTTCCTTTGTTTATGGTTACTTTTGTTTCTGCTGACTCCTTATAGTTTCTAGATTCCTTATATCTGACTGCATAAGTTCCACTTTCAAATAACATATTCTCGTCAGAAACTTCTGTATATACATATTCATCTGGATTTTCTGAATCATCATCAGTAACCTTACGATATTCCATCTCAGAAGTTAATCCCTCAATCTTACCATCATTCATCCCTAATACAGATTCCGATATACCATTAAGAACTGGTGCCTCTCTGTCAGCCTTTTCTATTGTAAACTTTTTACTTTCGCCGCTAGTTGTATAGTTACTATTGCTATACTTTGTATATGCATAATATTCACCGGCATCGATATAACTATAAGGTGTATAAACACTTAAAGTCCCCTCATCACCTTCAAGTAACCCATCACTAACTACTGCTGTAGGAAGCTTAGCTGTTCCATCATATGTGAGTGTTGTATCTGACCAGGTAAGAGTAAGTTGTTTCTGCCAGATTATAATAACAGCAGAGCCACATAATGGATAATAGCCTTCTTTCTCTATACGATAATACACTTCTACTGTGTTATTCATTGAAGCATCTCTAGAAGTAGTAGCATCTTTCTGCTTTGGAATATCCGAACTATATTCACCATCTTTTGTTAAGCTATACTTAATATCAGCGCCTTCGACATTAGTTGGTGTCACAGTAATGCTATGCTCTTTACCATCATATGTGTCTCTATAATCTTTTACTTCTGCTTCTATTGTTTCCTTTAAAGTAAGCTCTGTCACCTCTGACCATTCGGAAGCTGGTTTATTATTAGTTGAATTTACACGCGTTTTAATATACACTTTACTAGATGCACTTAATCCTTGTATCTTATAATATGTATTATGTGATACTTCTTCTTTATAAGTGTCATCTAATACTGTCCAGTTAGTTCCATCTGTTGAATAAGCATACTGTTGTCCTTTTCTAGGTGCAATAGTGACCGAATCTTTTGTCATATCTTTTATTTCAATATTCTGGTCTAACTCTGGATTGTTACTATCTGAATCACCTTCAAGCTCTGATGGATTCTGAGGTGTATCAGGTCTTCCTGATATTTCAAGATCCATAGCAGAATCTGGATTATCAGCTTTAACTATATTAATATTTTTACCAATAAAGTCATATGATTTTTCAGCTTTATCTGTTCCTACTAATGAAAGCTCACCATTTTCATCACTTGTTACATTATATTTGGTACCTTCTTCGCCCTCAATTGTAACTATATAATCTGTATTTTTCTCTAAGCCTATTATCTTTTCTTTAGAATAATCTACTTTACCATTAACAGCTCCTGTATCCTTTACATCACCTACACAAAATCTGAACTTGACAGAGCTTCCACTTTCAAGATTAAGCCATGACATAGTCATGCCAGAATCTATTCCTTCTAGTAAGGTTACTACATTTTGTCCATCAATGTCCTTTATCATATAATTATCATCAGAAGCATCTCTTGTGTTATATGAGTAAGGTATTCGATTATTAAATTTACCAAGCCAGAATATACTATTGTCTGTAATAGGCGCTATTACAAATGCTGGATCATCATCTTTGGCTGTATTAAAGCTTTCAGCACCTATCATTGACACCTGGAAGAATTTCTTATTCTTAAAAATAGCTTTTAATGGAGCCTTATCTGAATAAGATCCACTCGTTGATTCATTTCCAAGCTGTGTATCACAACCGAAAGAAAATGACCGCTGCCCATCTGCCAGGTCAGCTTCAAATATAACATCATAATCATCATTGTCGTTGAATGCTACTCTTAAATTCTTTAATTGAGCAGCATGATTGTCATCCTCTGATGGAGTTGCTGATTCGTTGCTATACATAATCCAAGTCTTATCGTAGCTTGTATTCAGCATATATTTTTGATTATTTTTTTCATATAAACCTGTAACATCGAACATATATGCATTTGCCATATAAGCCATCTTTCCATTGCTTATATACCAGTAACTTTTTAAATCGATAGCATATGGCTTTGTCCATATCCTATCTTCTAAATCTTTATAATAACCATTATAACCTTCTTGATAATAATCCGGTTTCACTGTCTCAACAGCTTTACTCTCTTTACCATCTACAACACATCTATACCATGTACCATAAACCAGACTATCACCTTCTAATGTATATACAGCTTCTGTTGCACCATCAATATCTGTGTATTCACCATCCTTGCTTTCTGCACTCTGCCACTGATATGAAGAAGCTGTTCCATCTACATCAATAACTAACGTAACTTGTGAAGATGTCATATCCTTTCCATATGGATAGCCATCATTCTTAAATGATACCACTGAAGCTTCTTGTTCTACTTCATTCTGTGTCTCCGATATCTGTCCATTAATATATACGAATAAATCTTCAAGTCTTTCTATATCTATCAGACTCTTATCATTCTCTGACAGCTTATCATATTCATCTGCAATACTTTCTGCTTCATTATAGATTTCATTCTGCTTATTGCTATCAATCTTCTGGAACTCCTCAACTAAAGGAAGTATATCTATTCTTTCCTGTAATTCCTGTGAAGCACTCTTAGTACTTGCCTTAACTGTATCTGTTTGTGTTGCTGGTGTTACTTCTGCATACACGCCAGCTGGCACTTGCGTTAACACCATTACCATTACAAGTAATCCAGCTAATAACCTTTTTTTCATATGCATTATCTTTCCTTTCCTTGAAATTTTATTTCCATTAAATATTTTTCATAATTATAGTTGACATTTCACGTCTTCTACAATTTACTGCTATGGAATAGATGCTTAGTTATTAATAATATGCTTTCATATACTTCAAAAATAAAATATAAGAAACGAGGTATATTTCAATTTTCTACCTTACATCATTATATTATCCTTTTCGTTTTAATTATCAGCTCTTCATATTAATTCCTAAAGTTATCCAGCTCTTCCATAATCTTTTCCTTAGTTCTCTCTCCTAGGATATATCCGCTGATTCTTAAACTAATCAGCTCCTGCCCAAAACGAAGCCTGCTTGCCATAGATATAAGGTTAATCTGTGGATCTAACTTTCTTAGCTTCTTTGTCAGATAAAAGCCTCTTCCACTCTTATCTTCAACACTTATAAATGCTGTCTCTATACTTCCATCAGCTGCACACAGCACAGCCTTATCTGGATCATCGAAGCTATAAAGCTCTATATCACAGTCATCTTCCTTATAAACCTGCATTATTATGTCTGCTGTCTTCATCCTTAATTTACTATCTTCATCATATATAAGGATGCTCAGTTTCACCACCCCATTTCCTGCATTTTCTCTATAACATACATTATATAAAGGTAATGTTGCTTTTTTGTTGCTTTTTCTTACTTTTTTGTTACTTTTTCTAATACTATGCTCTGTATCTTTTAATAAAATGATATCGCTTTGATAAGTATAAAAAGTTAAAAAATGTTCGTAAAACCACACAAAAAAGCTGATTAACATACTCCCTGTATGACAATCAGCTCATCTATACCTACTATCTGTTCTGTAACATCGAATTCTTAATCTCACCCCAGCTGTACTGTGACATATATTCACCATTGTATGCCCTTATTCCATCTGGAAGATCATTAATATAATTATAATAGTCACATGTTATTTTACTTACATCTATGGAATACTTTCCTCGTGTTTCAATAAACAGATCTCTTATACCTGCTTTTTTTAATGTAGCAACAAGATCTTTCTTTGTCTTTGACAGATATGAACGTGTATTAACATCAGTAGTTGCATCCTCCCACAGAACACTCCTTAACTCTCCTGTTGTCACACTGCTTCCGTACCTGTCGATAAGATATGCCAGCATCTCTTTAGTCTTTGCTTTCTCAAACTCAAGTATCTTCCCATCAACAAACACCTCAAAGTTACCAAAACATCTAACAACAATTTTTCCTGCTTCTATAGGCTGAACAGGGTACTTAAGATCCTCAAGCTCAATCTGTATTTTTTCCTTTGTTACTGGTTTTTCAACATATCCACTCATTCTTAACTTAATAGCCTGAGACATATATTGATCATATGCTGTTACAAACACTATATTAACCTTTGGATTTAACTGCTTTAACTGCTTTGCGACTTCTATTCCTGTCATACTTCCCATCTCTACATCAAGAAATGCGACATCAACTTTGTTATCCTTTGCATACTCTGCAATCTCTTCCGGCTCACTAAAAGCAGCAATATTTACATTTTCTTTTTTCTCATATTCAGTTTCTTTTATAATCTTAACAAGATTATCCAGTGCATATTGTTCATCATCTGCTACCAGAATATTCATATATTAATCTCCATTCCTTAAGCCTGTTATATATATTTACAATCTCTACGCTACCGCTGATAATTATTCTTAAGTTAATATGTTACGTACATACCTTTATAGATTTTATCAGTTTTCTATAGGTATCATTATTGTTACTTTAGTTCCCCTTCCAACTTCACTTTCCACGCTCAACTTTCCATTACACATATCGTTAAGTCTGCTCTTTACATTTCTGATTCCTATATGAATCCTATCATCTTCTCTTGCTTTTTCTACATTAAATCCTGTTCCATCATCTTCAACTGTGATTATAACATTGAATTTTTCTTTTCTTGTACTTATCTTAACAGTACCGCCTCCTTTTTTCTTACAAAGACCATACTTAACAGCATTTTCAACAATAGGTTGTATAGTAAGAGCTGGCAGCAAGAATTCTTTTTCCCTTATATCATACTCTACATTTACTCTTTCTCCAAACCTTTTCTTCTCTATAGCAAGATAACATTCAATATGTTTTAATTCCCTTTCGAAAGGAATACTATCTGTCTGACTCAATGATTCAAGATTTCCTCTTAAATACTGTGCAAATTCGGCAACTGTTTCTCCAGCAGCTTTAGGATTGGAATCACACATTGCCTGTATTGATGTAAGTGTATTATATATAAAATGTGGAGATATCTGTGACATCATAATTGATATCTTAAGATCTGCTGCTTCCTTTTCTTTTCTTGCAAGTTTATTGTTCTGTTCCATAACAGCTACCATAAACATGAGAACTAAAGATATACTTATAGATATATTTATAAGTGATATGCCATAATAAAACACCTGAATTAACGAAGCTATTATTGGCAGTGCTACATATCCTATAAAAGAAACAAACAATGTAAAGCTTATATTCTTTCTGTATTTACATAACACTATAATATCAATTCCCATACATAGAAACGGAATTATAAATGAAACAAAATACAATGAATTTCTATGATAATAGTTATCAGCATCTATATAGTAGTACATATCTGTAAACTGTGATATTACAACTAACGCAACCCCTGCCAATGATAAAATGTATGATATTTTTACCATTACATCTTTTACTTTTTTATTTTCAAACAGCCAGCTGCACATATATGCTGTATATAATGCAACTACAACATCGCTCATTGCAAACACTAAAAAATTACTTACTCTTACCACTATATATGCTACAGATCCATGCGCTCCACGATACCCCCATGCTAATGAATCACTTAGCAGCAGAAGCGAAACTCCAAGCTCCAGCAATATAAGCCAATACCTTTTCTCTTTATCGAAATTCTTACTCATAAACATGCAAAATGCTGCTATCAACCCAAATACACTTCCCCATAACAACATTGCAATATGCAGAGACTGACGATTAAACATTAATTTCTCCTCGTATTATGTATATATTATTTTCATTTGTATATATATTATGTATTATGATGTGAGTGTCAAATGTGAATTTTGCCACTCCCCATTGACTCCCATAGAAAGTCACAGAATACAGCTTCTATGACAAAGAATTAGCCATAATAAAAAGTTCCCCGGTCTGGGGTGACCGGGGATGAGTAGAGGGGATAGAAATATAGTCAAGTATATTGGTTTTGGAGATTGTCCAATATACTTTTGTCCAAATTAATAAATAACAAAACCTGAAATATATTTCATTTCTGATTTTCATATAATCTTATACAATTATATTTTCCAAATGTCAAGTAAAATATTTATTTTTTTTACATTTTTTATAATTAAATATCAAAATATAGAATTATTTACAAACTACTAAATCTAAATCATCAAACGATTTAATGGTTTAACGATTTAACAGTTTAACAGTTTAACAGTTTAATTACAAACTAACAAATTATTTTTATTATTATGTCATCCACTAATTTATATTCTAACATATATTTAAAATATCTGATATCCTTACCTTAATAAGTATATATCTTATCATCTGCATTATCAACTTATTATTTATCATTATTTATATCTTTTAAAGATTTTTTGTCATTTCATAATATGATACGAGTATCAAAAATAAAACAGACAGAAAATTTTTATGCTTTTGAAACTTACATCTTAATATCATTCTTTAAATTTAAGATAATTATATACTGATAATTGCATTTATATATTTATCAATCAACTTGCGTAAATTAAATCATAAACGCTTGCTTAGCATATATGAATCACTCCATTTTGTCAAGTATATTTTTAATATTCTCCGCTGTTTTAGTAACCGCCAAACCTTCTTTAGATGTCTCTTTAAGGCAAGATGGCATGACATCGCCTATTCTTCTCATTGATTCTATAACTTCGTCAGGTGTAATCACACTCTTTATACCCGCCAGTGACATCTGCGCAGCCGTTATTGCATTTACAGCGCCAGATACGTTTCTTTTTATACAAGGAACTTCTACAAGACCGCATACTGGATCGCATGTAAGTCCTAGCATACTCTTTAACGCAAGGGCACTTGCATTAACTATTTTATTAACATCGCCCCCCTGAAGATACGTAAGCCCAGCAGCAGCCATTGCACTAGCTGAACCAATCTCTGCCTGACATCCACCAGATGCCCCTGCAATAGATGCATTGGAAGCTATTACCGCACCTATGCCTGCCGCTACAAAAAGCGCCTTTACAATATCATCTTCAAATGCATTATATAATTCTTCATATGATATAAATACAGCAGGTATAACTCCACACGATCCAGCTGTAGGAGCAGCTACTATCCTCTTCATACAAGCATTCGATTCTCCCATCTTAAGTGCTTTTTCCATGACTTTTCCTATGAATTCACCACATATATTGTTATTCGACATGTTATACAAATGCATAAGCTCTCCATCTCCGCCTGCCATTCCACTTGGAGATTTAAGATTCTTGTCATAATCATTGTCGGCTTTTTTCATTGCAATATACATTTCTTTCATATTATCAAAAACCTGTTTTTCGGATACCATATGCTCATTGGCATTATCCTGCATAACAATCTGCCATAATTCACATTTATTATCTTTGCACAACTTTACAAGTTCTTCTATTGAATGATAGCTCATACATCCTCTCCATTTCACGTTGATGCTTTTAATTTCACGTTGATGCTTTTAATTTTACTCTTGTTAATTTTGCTGATCTTCTATAATCTTCTATATCTTCTATATTCTATATATTAAATAAATATATCAATATCATAAATATCAAATTTTAATTTACACTTAAGTATGTTACCTTCTCTATTCCCTCTACACGTTTTAACCATTCTATTCCATCTCTTGGTATCTCCTGATCACATTCAACAACCATAACTGCATATCCACCTCTGCTTGAACGATATAGCTGCATAGTTGCTATATTTACACACTTATGTGATAACATAGATGTAACTTCTGCAACATGACCAGGCTGGTCCAGATTATGAACAACAAGTGTTGGATAATCACCTGAAAAATTCGTTGTAATACCATCAATCTGGGCAATATTGATACGTGAACCACCTAATGATTCCCCAACCACTTCAAGTGTTTTTCCAGTTACACCTGTTAATATCAGCTGTACACTATTTGGATGTGCATCTTTTAATGTTGACTTCCCAAATAGTATTTCAACCCCATTCTTTTTTGCTATATTAATACTGTCGGGAATTCTCATATCATCAGGTTTCATTCCCAGCAAACCCGCTACTAAAGCTTTATTCGTGCCATGGCCTTTTCCAGTATCTAAAAAGGAACCATACAAAAGGATTTCTGCTTTTCTTATCTGCTCATCCATCAATTTTTGTGATATATATCCAATTCTAACAGCT
>ERZ808240.3176-NODE-3176-length-16388-cov-17.241842_pt1 | contig 16388 bp, 16 predicted proteins | sample MGYA00521084_ERZ808240 | MGnify/ENA primary metagenome ERZ808240 (study PRJEB31516, sample SAMN03275571) | gut metagenome | biome: mammalia-associated habitat; material: feces | host: Papio cynocephalus | place: Kenya | collected 2012-08-06 ... | reverse complement strand
ATTATTATACCGTTTGAGGCTATCATTATAATATCCTCTTCGCCCGTTACCGCAAGCGACGCCGCAACATCGCCGTACTTTTCAACGCGGTAGTTGGTAAGACCTTTACCGCCGCGCGATTGCAGGCGGTAATCGCTTATCGGGCTTATTCTTCCGTAGCCTGTTTCGGTAATGGTTAAAAGCTTGGTGTCGTCACTTGTAATTTCCATTGAAACCACGAAGTCTTCGGGCTTCATTGTAATCGCCTTAACACCTCTGGCTCCTCTGCCCATAGCGCGAACCTGATTTTCGTTAAACTGAATTGCCATACCCTTTTTGGTGGCTATAAACAGGTTGTTTTCACCGTTTGTCATTTTAACGAAGGTCAGCTCGTCGTCATCGTCTATTGAAATTGCAATAATACCGCTCTTTCTTGTGTTCCTGAATTCCGAAAGCTTGGTGCGCTTTATAATACCCTTCTTTGTAACCATGGTTATAAAGTGCTCCTCGTCAAGCTCGGAGGCGGGCAGAATTATTGTAATTTTCTCGTTTTGCATAAGGGGCAGAATATTTATAATATTCATTCCCTTTGAGGTGCGGCTGCCCTCAGGTATTTCGTATGCCTTAATGCGGTACATTCTGCCGAGGTTTGAGAACAGCATAATGTAATCGTGCGAAGAACATACAAACATATTTTCAACCGTATCGTCGTCGCGCGTGGTCATACCAGTAATTCCTCTGCCGCCGCGGTGCTGAACATTATAGGTATCGGCAGGCAGGCGCTTAATAAAGCCGTTTTCGGTCTTGGTAAGCACGCACTGCTCTTCGGGGATAAGGTCCTCAATATCAACGTCGCCCACAACGTCGGTAATTTCGGTGCGGCGGTCGTCCGAGAATTTATCGCGAAGATTTAAAGCCTCGGTCTTTACAATATCAAGTATACGTGCGTTACTTGCTAAAATTGCCTCGCACTCTTTTATAAAGTCTAACTTTTCCTGCAATTCGTCAAGAATTTTCTGTTTTTCAAGACCGGACAGCTTACCTAACTGCATCTGAACGATTGCGGTGGTCTGAATATCGTCAAGCCCGAAACGGTCGGATAACGCCTGCTTGCTTTCGGGTATGGTCTTGCTTGAGCGGATTATCGCTATAACCTCGTCGATAAAATCAAGCGCTACCTTTAAGCCCTCTAAAATATGCGCTCTTTCCTCTGCCTTACGCTTATCGTAAGCGGTGCGGCGGCGGATAATATCGCACTGGAAGTCTATGCAGTTTTGCAGCATATCCTTAAGCGTTAATATCTGCGGCTTGCCGTTTACTATCGCAAGTAAAATAGCGCCTATTGTGGTTTGCAAAGCGGTGTTTTTGTAAAGCTTGTTAAGTATAACCTGCGGGTTGGCGTCCTTTTTTAAATCGACGATTATTCTTATACCGCCGTCACGCTTTGAGGAATAGTCTACAACGTCCTCTATCCCCTCAATTTTCTTATCAGCCGCTTGGTCGTAAATTGCTTTAACAAGGTCCTTTTTGCGCACCTTGTAGGGTATTTCGGTTATAACTATGCGGTATTTGCCGTTTTTGGTCTCTTCAATTTCGGCTTTGCCGCGCAGGGTTATTTTACCCCTGCCCGTAGCATATGCCGCGCGTATACCGCTTCTACCCATTATAATGCCGCCCGTCGGGAAATCGGGTCCCTTTATATACTGGCAAATTTCCTGTAAATCCGCCTCAGGATTATCAATAAGGGCGCACATACCGTCAATTACTTCGCCTAAGTTATGCGGCGGAATTTCGGTTGCCATACCTACCGCTATACCGGAAGAACCGTTTACTAATAGCTGCGGAAATCTTACCGGCAGAACCTCCGGCTCGTTTAAACGGTTATCGTAGTTTGGCTGAAAATCTACCGTTTCTTTGTTAATATCGTCGAGCATATGAAGGGATAGCCTGTTCATTCTCGATTCGGTATAACGGTAAGCAGCCGCGGGGTAACCGTCTATGTTACCGAAGTTTCCGTGACCGTCTATTAAAGGATAACGGAGTGAAAAATCCTGCGCCATACGCACCATTGCGTCGTAAACGCTGGCGTCGCCGTGCGGATGGTAACGACCGAGCACCGAACCTACGGTATCGGCGCACTTGCGGTACGCCTTATCGGGCGTCAGGCCGTTTTCAAACATTGTGTAAAGTATTCTTCTGTGAACGGGCTTTAAGCCGTCGCGCACGTCGGGTATGGCGCGCCCCACCAGTACCGACATTGAGTACTGGAGCATACTGCCCTTAATTTCGTCTACAATTTCAACCGGAACGATTTTGGTTTCTTCATCGCTCGGCCAGTAAACATTTTCTTGCTTTGCCATTTCTTCTCACCCCTTAAATATCAAGATCCGTCGCGAATACCGCGTTATCTTCAATGAATTTTCTTCTCGGCTCTACTTCCTCGCCCATAAGCATTGTAAAGGTTTGGTCGGCAATTTCCGCGTCCTCCATATTTACCCTTAACATTGTTCTGTGTTCGGGATCAAGCGTGGTTTCCCACAGCTGTTCGGGGTTCATCTCACCAAGACCTTTATAGCGCTGAACGTCGGGGTCTCCGCCTAATTCCGCTACATATCTGTCCTTTTCCTCGTCTGTAAACGCGTCAAAATACCTTTTACCCTTTGCAACGCGGTAAAGCGGAGGCTGAGCTAAATATATATGCCCCGTTTCAATAAGCTGAGGCATATAGCGGAAGAAGAATGTAAGCAAAAGAGTTCTGATATGCGAGCCGTCAACATCGGCATCCGCCATAATAACAATTTTATCATAGCGTAATTTGTTTATATCAAAGTTTTCCGCAATTCCGGTGCCTAAAGCTACTATTACGGGCGTCAGCTTATCGTTGCCGTAAACCTTATCAACCCTTGCTTTTTCAACGTTGAGCATTTTACCCCAAAGCGGAAGTATAGCCTGATAGGTGCTGTTTCTGCCCTCTACCGCCGAGCCGCCTGCCGAATCTCCCTCGACTATGAATATTTCTGTCTTAGTCGGGTCGTTTGAAATACAGTCGGTCAGCTTTTCGGGCATTCTGGTTTTTCCGCCTATACCCGATTTATTTCTTTGCAGCTCTCTTGCCTTTTGCGCCGCTTCGCGCGCGTTGGAAGAGGCAATCGATTTATCAAGAATTATCTTAGCCTCTGCGGGGTGGTCTTCAAGATAATTCATCATCTTTTCGGCAACTATATTATTTACAAGCGTACCTATTGCGGTGTTGCCTAATTTCGCCTTGGTCTGCGATTCAAACTGCGCGTCGGTTAATTTTACGCTTACAACCGCCACAAGACCCTCGTTAATATCCTCGCTCTTTAAATTGGCGTCGCTTTCCTTTAAAAACTTAAAGGTGCGCGCGTATTTGTTTATAACCCTTGCAAGGCTGGTTTTAAAGGCGCTTTCGTGCGTACCGCCGTCCACCGTGTGAATGGTGTTCGCAAAGGACATTATTTTGGTATCATACCCCGTGCTCCACAAAAGCGCTATTTCCGCCATAGAGTCGCCCGATGCGCCGCTTAAATAAATTACGTCCTGATTTAATCTATCCTTTTTGCTCTTTTCAAGCAAAAATTCAACGTATGATTTAATACCGCCCTCAAAGTGCAAATCCTCTTCGCGGTGGGGAATATCCGCGTCTGTCCGCTCGTCTTTCAGAACAATGCGTATGCCAGCATTTAAGAAAGCCTGCTCGCGAAGTCTTAAAAGCAGCGTATCAAAATCATACCTTGTGGTATCTGTAAATATGGTAGGATCCGGCTTAAATGTAACCTTTGTACCTGTTTTTTCGGTATCGCCTATTATTTTAAGATCGGTTTTTATGTTGCCGCATTCGTATCTCTGCAAATAAATATGCTTGCCGTCGGCAATTTCAACTTCAAGCCAACTTGATAACGCGTTTACTACCGAAGCGCCCACGCCGTGCAGACCGCCCGAAACCTTATAGCCGCTGCCGCCGAATTTACCGCCCGCGTGCAGAATTGTAAAAACAACGCTTACGGTAGGTATTCCCTTTTGAGGGTGAATACCAACGGGTATGCCGCGCCCGTTATCGGTAACTCTTATTACGCCGTCGTCTAATATTTCCACTAAAATCTTATCGCAGTAGCCCGCAAGCGCCTCGTCTATCGAGTTATCCACAATTTCATAAACCAAGTGGTGCAAGCCGCGCTCGCCCGTAGAGCCTATATACATACCGGGGCGCTTTCGCACCGCTTCAAGCCCTTCGAGCACCTGTATGGAATTTTCGTCATAATTTTCCGTTACAGGGGTAGTAATGTCGTTACTCATTTTTAAAAAACATTCCTTTCGTAATATGAGAAGTTCATTTTATAAAGAATCAATAAAACCCGACCGTTTTAAAAGGGTAGAGGTTGAAAGCTGAGAAATATATACCTTTGCCTTGCCCTTACCGTTGCTTACAACCGCAAAGGATTTCGGCAATTCATAGGAAACGGTTATAACGTCGCCGTTTTTTTCCGCCTTTTCAAGAAATTTGCGCGTATGCTTTGAAACGGTGGTGCTGTCTAAATCAAAAATACCAAGCACGTCGCGCGAGCGAACTACCGTTCCCTGCCCTAAGTGTATATACATTTATCAGTTCACCTGCCCGTTTTTAACATTTATAATTTTACCGTTTTTAAGGTTTGCCACGTTAGACGGGTCACAGCAGGTTATAAACGACTGTATACCCTTAATATGGTTTAAAACATAATTCTGCCGCTCCGGATCAAGCTCGCTCATAACGTCGTCAAGCAAAAATACGGGATATTCGCCCGATATTTTATTTATAACCTCTGCCTCGGCAAGCTTTAAGGAAAGCGCTATACTGCGTTTTTGACCCTGCGAGGCAAAGCCCTTAGCTCTTATTCCGTTTATTTTAAATTCAATATCGTCTCTATGCGGACCTACCGAGGTAACGCCCGAAAGCATATCCTCTTTTCTTGAATTTAAAAGGCTTTCCCTTAAATTTTCGGCACTGCTTATATATTCGGTTGATAGCTCTTCCTTTTTTGAAGAAATACCGTCGTAAACCTTAGGCAAAAATTCGTTTAACGCCTTTAAATATCGTTTTCTGAACGACTCTATTTTAACGCCGTTTGCGGCTATTTCCTCTTCAAAAACATCTAACATAACCGAAAGGGAGCCGTCGTATCTGTAATCCTTAATAATGCGGTTTCTTTGGGTTACGGCGCGCGTGTAGCTTCTTAATACCCCTATATAAGAGGGATAAAGCTGACCTATTCCTATATCGGCAAATCTGCGCCTCAGCTGCGGCCCGCCGCTTACTATATTCAAATCGTCCGGCGAAAAAACTATCGCGTTAAAATTACCTGCAAGAGCTGCTGCGGATTTTAATTTGTTATTGTTAAGAAAAGCTGTTTTTTTATCGCTTATTTTAATTTGCGCGTCGTTTTCTATTCCGCCGGCAATAAAATTCAATTTAAGCGCCGCCGCTTCTTTTCCGAATTTTATAAAATCCGCGTCCTTGGAGCCGCGAAAGCTTTTCATTCCGGTAAAAAGCCATATACTCTCAAGCAGATTGGTCTTACCCTGCGCGTTTTCGCCGCATATAACGTTCATATCGCAAAACATACCGGCTTTGATATGCTCTATGTTTCTGAAACCGCTGCATTCAATACTTAAAACCCTCATTCAATAACAAAACCGTTTGAATTAAATTCTACCTTATCGCCGCTGTGTAATTTTTTGCCCCTTTGGGTGCAAACTTCGCCGTTTACCTTAACCTCGCCGTTTTGTATTACTATTTTGGCGTGGCCGCCGGTGGAAACAAGGCTTGCCAATTTCATTGCGCTGTCAAGTCTTATAAAATCCTCTTTAACGGAAATTTTTTTATATTCCATTATCTTAACCTCATAGGCATTATCATATAGGTATAATCGTCGCCCTCAAGCGGCTTTATAAGCACGCCTGCGTTTGCCCCGTTAAATAGAATCTGTATTTTTTCGTCCTCAATAGCCTTAAGTGCGTCAAGCAGATAGCGGCTGTTAAGACCTATTTCAAAGCCCTCGCCCTCAAGCTCGGTATTAAAGGTTTCGGTTGCTCTGCCCATAGAGGTAGCGCAGGTAAACACCACGTTAAGCTCGTTGAAATAGCAGCGAACCGGTGTGGAAAACGCCTCGCTTATAAGCAATGAAACACGCTCTACCGTATCTATAAGCTCCCTTGTATTAACAACCACCCTTTGCTTATGCTCTGCGGGAATGGTTTTTTTGTAATTAACAAACTCGCCCTCTAAAAGACGCGAAATAAATTCGTACCCGTTAATGTTAAAGGAAATAAGGTTGTTTCCTACCTTCATTTCAACCTCTTCGGTGCTTTCGTCTATAAGCTTTACAGCCTCGCCTATTGCTCTGCCCGATACTATAAACGAAAAATCGTCCGAAATGTCAACCTTTTCTTTTCTTATTGCAAGTCTGTACCCGTCGATAGCTACAAACTGCATAATACCGTTTTCAACGGTTACGTTTATACCCGTAAGTATCGGCTTTGCGCCCTCGCTTTGAGCGGCGGCAAAAAACGTACCCTTAACCATTTCCGAAAGCAGGCCGCCGTCTATTCTTATAATTTTATCCGATCCTACAAACGGCATTTCGGGAAAATCCTCTGCCGCCATACCCATAATATCAAAGGTAGCCTCGCCGCATTTAATGTTGCAGGCAAGCTTTTCATTGGCGGTTATTACCACCTGCGGGGCGTTCATTCTTCTTAAAATATCGCAAAGCAGACGGGCGTTTATTACAATATCGCCCTCCTCGTCGCATTTAGCGTATATTTCCTTTTTCATTCCCATTTCAAGGTTATAGGAAATAAGGGTTACCTTGCCCTGCTCTGCAGAAAGAAGAATACCCTCAAGCACAGGCATAGAGGTCTTTGAGCCCACCGCTCTTTGAAGACGGGTTACTGCCTCAAGCAAAGCAGAACGCTCAACCGAAATAATCATATTTTTTCCTCCTAAAAACAAAATAAAAAATAACAGTAATAATAAGGGGTGTTAAAACAGTGGAAAACCCACTTAAAGAGTATTAAATAAAGGATTTTTTCGTGTTAATAAAAAATTGGATAAATGTGGATAATTTAAGCCTTAAAAAGTTATCAACAGGCGATTTTATAACTTGTTCGTTAATTAAGGTTAAAACGGTGGAAAACTAATACCCCGAATTTTCGCTTGTAAGGTTCTTTATAATATCGTCTACAAGCTCTTTTTCATATGGCTTGTCCTTTAAAAATTCCTCAATGCGGTTTACGTTGTAAAGCACTGTTGTGTGGTCCTTGCCGAAGCTTTCGCCTATTGCCTTATAGGAAAGATCGGTGGTTTCCCTTGCTATATACATTGCCACCTGACGGGCAAGAGCCAGCGCCTGCGTGCGGCGGTTTGACAAAATATCGTTTTCGGATACGTTGTAGGTTTTTGCAACCTCGGCTATTATCTTTTCTATTTTAACGGGTTCGGGCTGCGCGTCGTTTATAATATCGCGTATAAAGCCGCTTACTATCATTGTTGTAGGCTGCTTGCCCTGAATTGAAACATAAGCCTTAAGTTTTTTAACCACGCCCTCAAGCTGGCGGGTATTGACCTTTATATGCTCCGCTATGTAATAAACTATCGATTTATCAAGTGTAAGATCAAGCTGTTCCGCCTTGTTTTCAACAATTCCCACCCTTGTTTCAAAATCGGGCGGAGTAATATCCGCAAAAAGACCGCTTTCAAAACGCGAACGTATGCGGTCGTCAAGGGTTTTTATTTCCTTCGGCGGGCGGTCAAGCGTTACAACTATCTGCTTATTGTTCTGAAGCAGGGTGTTAAAGGTATTGAAAAATTCCTCCTGAGTTTGCTCCTTGCCGGCGATAAAATGAATATCGTCTATTAAAAGCACGTCTACGTTTCTGAATTTGTTTCTGAAATCGTCTATTGTGCCGAGCCCTAACTTACCGTCCTGCAGCGCCTTTATAAGCTGATTTGTAAAATCCTCACAGCGGGTATATTCAATTTTTTTATAAGGAAAATTCTTTTTAAGCTCGTTTTTAATTGCCAACATAAGGTGGGTTTTTCCAACGCCCGACGGCCCGTAAATAACAAGCGGATTGTAGGTTATGTTGGGGTTGTTTGCAACCGCAAGCGCGGCGGCGTGGGCAAAGCGGTTTGTAGAGCCTACAACAAAGTTTGAAAAGGTAAAGAAATCCTCAAACGTAAGCCCGTAGCTTGCCTGCTCGGCTTTTAAAATTTTTTCTTCCTCGTCGTCGTAAACTATCCGCACCTTTACGTCTATACCCATAACCGCTTTAAGCGAGTTTTGCAAAAGCTCGGTATAATTCTGCTCAACTACCGTGCGCATATAATCGTTATTTATTGAAAGAACAAACTCGCCGCCGTTAAGGGAAAGCGGAACAAGATCCTTTAAAAAGCAATCAAACGCCACTTCGGATATTGTTTTTTTACATTCCTCGCAAACGGCGTACCAAATGTCGTTAATAGAGCTTATCGGCATTATGTAAACCATCCTTTTTGCTATATAATATAATATATATACTTAATCTTATATAGTATATCATATAATAAAACAATTTTCAACTTTTTATATTTAAAAAGAAGAGAATAAATGTATATATTAAGGTTAAAATTATATAAAAAAGAGGGAAAAGGGCAAATGTTTTTAAGAACCGATTTAGCGCTTGAAGCAAAAACCGAAATTTCGGGCGGGGAAAACGGAATAATAAAGGAAATAAAAGAAAACGAAAATATAAAAACCACGGTTATAAAAGTAGTGTCGGACGAGGGCAAAAGGCTTATAAACAAGCCGCAGGGCACATATATTACGGTGGAGTTCGGCGATATTATAAGCACGGCGGATTTTACCCCCTTGAAAAGCGAAATAAAAAGGGTATTATCAGAGCTTTTAAGCGTAAACGGAACGGTGCTTGTTGCGGGACTCGGAAATAACGATATTACGCCCGACGCGGTAGGTCCGCTTACCGCAGGCGGTATACTTGCAACAAGGCATATTGCCGGCGCGTTTGCCGAAAGCATAGGCTTAAAGGGGCTTAAAAGCGTGGCGGTTATAACGCCGGACGTGCTTGGCAAAACGGGAATAGAAACAGCCGAGCTGATACGCGGCACGGCGGATAAAATAAAGCCCGCCGCCGTAATTGCGGTGGACGCGCTTGCCGCAAGGGATCCAAACAGGCTTTTTAAAACCGTACAGCTTACAAACAGCGGAATATCGCCCGGCTCCGGCGTTAAAAACAGGCGCGGCGAAATAAGCGAAAAAACAATAGGCGTGCCGGTAATAGCCGTGGGTGTGCCCACCGTAACCGACGCCGAGGCAATAGCCTATTCCCTTACGGGTACCGAGCCCGAAACCGACAGCGGAATGTTCGTAACCCCAAAAGAGGTGGATATGCTGTGCGGAAAAATAAGCAAAATTTTAAGCGAAACGCTGAACGAATTTTTGCAGCCCGAAATAGATGCCGATATAATAGAGGGACTGGTCTAATTAAAGCCCTATACGCATAAAATAGCTTATAGGGGGCGGTGGAATGAATAACGGGTCTGCAATAGCAAGGCTTACGGGTGTTTTTACCGTTTGCTTGCTGCTTTTGGGTTATAATGTTTACGGCGGATTATTTAAAAGCGCCGGCGGAGGTATTGCCGCCGCCGATACTATTTCACTCTCGTCTGCCGCCGAAAGCACGGCAACCGCGGAAAAAACCGAAAGCTTAGGCGAAAGCACGCCTGAAAGCACTGCCGAAAACGCGTCCTCGGCCGAAAGCAGGGCGGAGGAGCAGTCTGTTCCCACGGCGGCTTCAGGTACCGTAAAGGGCAAAATTATAAGCAATTATATATCGCCGTATAAGGCGGCAAGCTCATACGGGAATATATATTTAAAAAACAGTTCGGGGCTTAATATAGATTTAAAGCAGCTTGCAGAGTCTCCGCTTAAATTTAAAATAGAAAAATCGGAGGCGCCGCAGGTGCTTATAATGCACACCCACACCACCGAGACCTATATGACCGAAAACACCGATTATTATACCGACGCGTTTTCCTCCCGCACAAGAGACAAAGCTAAAAATATGGTAAGCATAGGCGATATTGTGGCAGCCAAGCTTAACGCCGCGGGAATAAAAACGCTGCACGACGCAACCGAACACGATTATCCGCAATATACGGGCAGCTATACGCGCGCGGCAAAAACAATAAACGGATATTTAAAAAAATATCCAAGCATAAAGGTAGTGCTTGATCTGCACCGCGACGCGGTATCGTCGGGTGAAAGCGATAAGGTAAAGCTTGTAACCGAAATAAACGGCAAAAAAGCGGCGCAGGTAATGCTGGTTATGGGCTCTCAAAGCGGAAAAACCACCAATTTCCCCAACTGGCAGGAAAATTTAAAGCTTGCGGTAAAGCTGCAGCAAACGCTTGAAACAAAATTTCCCACCCTTGCGCGCCCTATCAGCCTTACCTCAAGCAATTATAACGAAAGCTTAACCACAGGCTCTCTGCTTATCGAGTTCGGAACCGACGCAAACACCCTTGAAGAGGCGCAGTATTCCGCCGATATGGTAGGTCAGGCATTAGCCGAGCTTATGAACGCGCTTACATAAACAAAAAGGACTGATTATTATAAAAAGGCTGTTTTTAAGATCCTTAATACTATCCTCGGTTGTGGCGCTGTGCCTATTTATGGGGGCTTACGGTATAGCAAGGGCGTATGAGAATACAAGGCGGATAGGCTTTGGGGAATATAAAAAGGCGGTGGACGTTAAGGACGGCGGCATTAGGATACTGGACTTTGAAATAATGCGGAATTCGTAATGCGGAATTATGTGACAAAAGCTTTAGCACAGCCGTTTTAATTTACGGTGTGTTAAAGCTTTTTGTGTTATAAACATTCTTGTCATTGCGAGTGACGTTGCAGCTTTCCGTACTCCCCGTCATTGCGAAGGAGCAAAGCGACTGCGGCAATCCGTTTCCCCTTTTTCAAAGAAATAAATCTTTTTGCGCTCGTGCCGCGCGGGCACCCTATTTCTGTACGGACAGAAATAGGGAAAAGAGCCGCCGGAAACCCTTTCAATTGGGTTTCCGGACCTTCCCGAATGACCAAAGGGACAAACTTCCCTTTGGAAACCTTTACTACACAAAGATAAGGTATGTGCCAATAAATAGCATAAGCAGAAAAAGTTAAATATCCTGTCATTGCGAAGGAGCAAAGCGACTGCGGCAATCCGCCTCCCCTTTAAGCAGCCGTTATTAAAGCTTTTTATAAAAATCCTTAATTATCTTTATTCCCGCAATAATTCCAAGCTGAAAATAAATGCTTTCAAGGCGCGTTTCCCTATATGCTATCTCGCCGAAAAATTTATCCTGCATTTTCTTATCGGGAAAGTATTTATTTAATATTTTCACCGCTGTAACAAATTATATAATAATATACTATCTTGAAATTCGAAAAAAATATACTATAATGGTAACGGGGTGATATAATGACGGATAAAATACAAATAAATTTAAGGTTAGATAAAAATACACTTAAAGAATTAGACGAAAAAGCCCAAAGCGTAAACAGGTCAAGAAATAACCTGATTGAATACATAATAAAAGAATATCTTAAAAGCGAGAAAAAATAGTATAGCGTTCGTTTAAATACAGTTTTATATTTGTGCAAATAAAAAGCAGAAATATATTCCGTTCCCCTCGTCATTGCAAATGCCGTTAGGTACGCGGCAATCCGTTTCTCCCCTCCCCGTCATTGCGAAGCCGTGTAACGACTGCGGCAATCCGTTCTCCTTCAAGGGGAATTACGGATTCTTTCACGCTATGCGCTCAGAATGACAGGTAAGCGAAAGCAGTGTTAAACCGAATATATAACCACAAACCGCCGAAGCATATCGCTTCGGCGGTTTGTGTATGGGGATGAATATGGTGGATCCGTGACGGAGGGGAGCCGCCACTTTTATATAAAAACCGGTTAAAGCACTGCTTTAACAGATTTTTAACTGGGTAGAACGCGCAACATCGGGGCAGCTTTTTGTTATCCGCACCTTAAACTCTATATACTTGTCCGTTTCGCGTTTTTTAGAGTCGGCGTTTATGCCGGCGTTTTTAAGGGTTGTAACTAACTTTGAAAGGCTGTTTGAAAACAGTCTTACATCTCCTATAACCGCCTTTCTTACGGGCGGTTCCGGAATATCGTCCGCTTCGTCTATGGGATTCAGCAAATTAAAAATATATTCCTCGGTTTGCCGCAGGGTAAGCCCCTCGGCAATAATTCGGTCAAGCGCCTCCTCGCGGCGTTCGTCGGGCAGGCGCAAAAGCGCCCTTGCGTGCCGTTCGGTAAGGCGGGCGGAAATTATACGCTCCTTAATGCTGTCGCTTAACCTTAACAGCCGTAATTTGTTTGAAAGCGTGGACTGCGCAATTCCAAGGCGAGCCGCCGCCTCGGACTGCGACATTCCGTATTCGCTTATAAGCCTTTCTATACCCTCTGACTCCTCAAACACGGTAAGATTGCTTCTTTGCAGATTTTCGGTAAGGGAATAAAGCGCCGCTGTTTCCTCGTCGGTTTTATGTAATATGCACGGCACGCGGCGAAGACCGGCGTTAACTGCGGCGCGGAGTCTTCTCTCGCCCGCTATAAGCTCGTATTCGCCGTCCGCGTTTTTTCTTACGGAAAGCGGCTGTATAATTCCGCTTGAACGGATACTGTCGGATAATAGCTTAAGCTCGTATTCGTCAAAGCTTTTGCGCGGCTGATTCGGTGAAAGCTTTATTTCACCCGGCCTTAACATTATAAGCTTTTTATCGGAAAGCATATTATACATTGTGTTCCCCCGTTTCCTTACTGCAATTATTATTTTACACGTCTTTTTGCATTTGTAAAGAAAAACACATCGGGCAAATTCGCCCTAAAATAACAAAAACAGCCGCATTAAAGCGGCTGTTTTGAAATATCGGCGGGTTTTCGGGGGTATTTTGTCGGGGTTTGCGATATTTTTTTTGAAATTACAAAGGCTCTTTGCTCATTTCCCGTAAGGGTTTCGCATATAATAATAGGTTTCTCCGTTCCCAAAAGCCGTGCGGCGTTAAGCGAGTTCTCCGCTTCCTCTTTAGCATAGGGTCCCTTCATAGCCGCAAACAGCCCGCCTTTTTTAACAAGCGGCACGCAGTATTCCATAAGCACGGGCAAATTCGCCACGGCTCTTGCGCAGGCTATATCGTATTTTTCGCGGTAAAGCTTTGATTTGCCCGCGTCCTCTGCGCGCATATGCACCGTGCTTATACCGTTAAGCCCCAATTCCGTTATAACCTCGTTTAAAAATACAAGGCGTTTGTTAAGGCTGTCAAGCAGCGTTACGTTAATATCGGGCCGCACTATTTTAAGCACAGTGCCCGGAAAGCCCGCACCGGTGCCTACGTCTATAAGCGCGGCGTTTTGCGGAACCTTTATATGCTTTAAAAACAGTATACAGTCGTAAAAATGCTTGTAAAGCACCTCTTCCGGCTCTGTAATGGCGGTAAGGTTTATTTTTTCGTTCCATAAAAGCAGTAAATTACCGTACAGGTTTAAAAGGTTTATTTTTTCACTGTCAAGCGTAACGCCGAAATCGGCGCAAAGCGGAGCTATTTTTTCAATTTTAAAATCTGTCATAGGGTCAGTCCTTTATATATGCCTCAAGGCGGTAGATAGGAAACCCCTGAGAAGCAAATTTATGCTCGTACTCGGTTTCTATATTGCCTTCAAAATCACTGCCGTGCAGGTCAAGACTTACATTTTTAAGTGCAAAGCCGTTTTGCGAAAAGCTTTCGACCGAAAATTCAAAAAGCTTCATATTATCGGTTTTTTGGTGAATTTCGGCGCCTTTTTTCATAATACCGCGGTATATATTCAAAAATCTTTCGTGCGTAAGCCTGTGCGCGGCGTATTTGTTTTTGGGGAACGGACAGCTGAAATTAAGAATTATAAGCTCTGCGCTGTTCGGCGTTATGTATTTCGGCAGATACTCCGCGCTGCATTTAATAAAGCGGATATTGCTTATACCCTTTTCCTTTGCCGTTTCGCAGGCGGAAACTATTACGTTTGAATCCTTTTCAACGGCAATGTAGTTTACTTCGGGGTGCAGCCCTGCATATTCCGCCGCAAAGCCGCCCTTGCCGCAGCCTATTTCCAATACTATGGGCGCGTTTTTTTTAAACCACGCGTTAAAATCAATATATTCCGCAGCTTTAACGGCGGTGTTGAAATTTCTGTCTTCAATATTGCTTATAAAAAGAATATCCGAAACAGCCGAAAGCCGTTCCTCAAGGTGCTTCTTTTTTCGCATTCTCATTTATTTCACCTATATATAATATTTTTCTTCCCTTTTTCCGCTGTGGCTTGTAACCGTGTTTGAATATGAAAAATGCGAAAAAATAAACACAGCGGCAAATATACCTGTTGCAAGCAGTGCAAAATTGCAGGAAACCGAGGTATGGCGGTAAACGCCGCCGGTTAAAACGTTTATTATAAAATAAGGCACCGACTGCGTAAGGCAAAGTATTACCGTAGCCATACCGGTTGCCATAAGCTTTCTGAAATTATATTCGGGGTCTATTCCGTTATAAAGCTTGCCGAAGGATATAAAGAAAAGCAGACTCAGCGAATACGCCGCCAAAACAAGCATATTATCGGTTATAAGCGCAAGCGACGAAACCGATGTAAAATCGCATATAAGCCGCATAATATAATAAACCGCGGGAAGAACCGCAAGCGTAGGCGATATTTTAATACCCGCAAAGCCGCTTACGCCGTATATTAAAAAGAATAACGCCGCGCCAAAGCCCGTAAGTACAAGCAAAACCGACTGCCAAAGCCTTACCGTACCCGAAAATGATTCGGAAAACAGCTGAATTGCCGTTGCCGCTGCCAGAAAAAGCGAGGAAATGCAAATAAATATATTTTTTTTAGGCGGATGATCGGGGTTTCTGTGACCGGTAAAGCAAAGTATAACCGTAACCGCGCAGAAAACCGCGATAAACGCCAGCAAATAATAGCCTATGTTTCCGTATTCCGCATTGAAAAAGCCTGTTTCCGCCTCAACCGTAAACATAAGCTGCAATATCCTCATAAGCATACAAGCCGGCACGGATATGCAGAAAAAAAGAACTATTTTATTATATTTCATAATTTACCCACCGAATATCATTAAAATTAAAGCCGTTTCATAAATATATAATATATATAATTTTATATCCGCAGCAGCTAAAAGTCAACAATAAAGGAGCTTCGTTATGAAAAAAATAATAGGAATAAGCCTTGTGATACTATCCGTAATGCTTATTTTGCCGCTTACCGCGCTTAAAAGCCCCGAAAAAAAGACCGCTGCCGTCTCTGCGCGCACGGTAATTCCCAAAGCCGAAAAAGCGGTTTCAAAAGCCTTTTTAATATATGATACCGCAGCCGACACCGTAACCGAGATCAGCGCCGACGACTACATTTTCGGCGTGGTTGCCGCCGAAATGCCCGCCCTTTACGAAACCGAGGCGCTTAAAGCGCAGGCCGTGGCGGCGTATACCTTCGCCTGTGTTAAAAAAGCCGAAAACGCCGATAAAAGCTATGACTTAACAAGCGACCCCGCGGTAGACCAAAGCTTTATAATGCGCGAAAAGGCAAAGGAAAAATGGGGCGATAAGGCGGACGAATATTCGGCAAAAATAGAAAACGCCGTAAAATCGGTTAAGGATTATATGATAACCTGCGGCGGCACGCCGATACTTGCGGTTTACCACGCAATATCGTCGGGCAAAACAGAGGACTGCAAGGAGGTTTGGGGCAAGGACATACCCTATTTAAAGCCCGTATCAAGCGAGGGTGATAAATTGGCGCCCTCTTACCTTTCGTCCGCCGAATTTACCGCAGACGAGCTTAAACAAAAGCTAAGCGAGGATATTGATTTTACGGGCGACCCCGCCGCTTGGTTTTCGGCGGAGCAAAGAACCGACTCAGGCACGGTTAAAACGCTTAAGGTATGCGGCAAAGAGGTGACGGGGGCAAAGATCAGAGCGGCGCTTAATCTTCGTTCGGCAAATTTCAGCGTAGGTTATAATTCGGATAAATTCATATTTACCGTGCGCGGCTACGGCCACGGCGTCGGTATGAGCCAGTACGGAGCGTGCTGTATGGCAAAGCAGGGCAGTAATTTTAAAGAAATACTCACCCATTATTACAGCGGCTGCAAGGTGGAAAAGGTTTAAATAAAATAATGCGGAATTCGTAATTCGGAATTAAAAAAGTAAAATCTGCCGCTGCCAGTTAAACTGACAGCGGCAGCTTCAGTCTGTCGAAAAAGTCCAGTAAAAGCTGGGCTTTTTCGCATATATATGG